>ERZ889078.705-NODE-705-length-29302-cov-9.571136_pt1 | contig 29302 bp, 17 predicted proteins | sample MGYA00521266_ERZ889078 | MGnify/ENA primary metagenome ERZ889078 (study PRJEB32303, sample SAMEA104408618) | aquatic metagenome | biome: Brackish water; feature: Pelagic; material: water | place: Baltic Sea | collected 2014-06-16T06:34:00 | depth 76,534 m ...
CGAATGTCGGCGGCGCTGGCGGCGGCGCGAACGCCGGCGGTTGGGGCGGCCGGGCGGTCGGCACGCGCCCGCTCGACGGTGGCGGCGGCCGCACGACGGGGAACTCGCCGGTCGTGATGCTCACGTTTTGGCTCGGCCCGGCGCCACGATGGGCTTCGAAGAACGCCACCCCCTTCACGCCAGCCAGGGCCGCTGCGGCGTTGCGCATGACCTGCTCGACGAGGTTACGCATGCTCTCGTGGTACGTCACCGACAGCGACGACATCGCAAAACGATCGAGCACCGGCACCTCTGCCGCCACCTTCAGAAAGCGGGCCGCGGCGTGCAGGTCCTCGAACCGATCGTCCACCTTCTTCGCCGTCGCCCGCGCGATGAACTCGATCAGATCGTCGGGCGTGTCGGGCCGCACGTCCCGGACGTCGGGAATGGGGGCGTGGATGTGCTGCGCGAAGAGCTCCTGTACCGAGTCCCCGTCGTAGGGGATGTCGCCCGTCAGCAGCTCATAGGCCAGAATTCCGAGGCTGTAGAGATCAGAGCGGCCGTCCACCGCCTTGCCCATGATCTGCTCAGGGCTCATGTAGTAGGGCGTGCCAAAGATCTTGCCGCCGGCCGCGTCATTCCCCGATTGCGTCGCGATCCCGAAATCCATCAGCTTGACGCGGCCGTCCGTCAGCAGAAAGACGTTCTCAGGCTTGATGTCGCGGTGAATGAAGCCCATGTCGTGGCTGTAGGCCAGCGCCTCCGCGATCTCGCGAAGGATGCGGCGCGCGTTCGACCAGCCGATCTCCGCGCTCTCCTCGACGACCTCTTCCAGCAGCTGCCCGGTCAGCTTCTCCATCACGATGAAGTGCGTGCCGTAGGCCTGCTCGGTGTCGATCACGCGGGTGATGTGCGGATGATCGAGTTTTGCGACCAAGCGGGCCTCTTCGGCGAAGTGCTCGGCGAACCCTTCGTCGAAGACCAGCGCGTGACTCAGCATCTTCAGCGCGACCGGCGTGCCGAGCGTCGGGTGGATCGCCTCGAACACCGTCGCCACACCACCCGACCCCAGCCGCCCGACGACCTCGTATTTGCCGACCCGCCGGATCCCCTGATTCTCCATCAGGCGCTCGCCAACCAAGCGCGTCAGGAACACGGCGGTGCCCGAATATCGACTGAACAGCTCCTTGACCGTGCGCTTGTCGATGCGCAGGCAGTGGCACGGGCCCTCAGCGGTGATCGTCGCTGAGCGCGGTTCGTTCGTGATCAACGCCATCTCGCCGAACACGGTTGGCGCCGGGATGGTGCGCTCGAACACCACCACATCGTTCTCGTCGTGCACCGTCACGCGCATCGTGCCGCGCTCGAGCACGTACATCTCGCCGCCCTCGTCGCCCTGCGCGATGATCGTCTCGCCAGCGGCGTAGTCCCGATCATCCATCGCCTCGCGGAAGTGCCGGCGCGCTTCGTCGGGCATGCCTGAGAACAGCGGCAGGCTCTCCCAACCGGGCGCGACGACGGGGAGGCTCGGGGCGCTGTGAACCAGCGAAACCGGTCGCAAATTGGGTTGGGTGAGCCCTTCGAATTGCGTGGTCGCGGTGAAATCGGGCGGGTCGCTGGGGATCACCGGTACTCCTGGCGCCAGCGGGTTAAGGCCAATGCTGGCGGCGCGGGCTCGACGTTGGCGGATCCGCGGCGCGGTCGCAAGTCTCAAGCGTGATGGGCGCTGTCCTGTTGGGGGCAGCGCGGACCAGTTCGGCAGCAACGACGGCAGGCTCGCAACTGTGGGCTGCCCCAGGGTTGCGTGGTTCTGCTAGCCTGACGGCGGACAAGAACGAGGAGCCCCATGGCGAACATCGGCTACATTCAGGTCGTCCGTCACTGCAACCACTTCTGTGGGTTTTGCAGCAATCCGACGACCCCGTACGTGCACACCTTCGACACGATGAAGGTGCTCGTCGATGACTTCGTCGCGCGTGATTATTTCGGGGTGATCCTGACCGGCGGCGAGCCGACGCTACACCCCGAATTGCCGAGGATCGCGGGCTATGCGCGTGATCAGGGGCTGCACGTGCGCATGATCACCAACGGCTGGCGCATGGCCGACGCGGACTTTGCCAAGCAGATGGGCGAGGCCGGTCTGCAGCACATGCACATCTCGGTGTACTCCCACAAACCAGACGTCGAAGAGAGCTTGCGGGGCTTGCCGAAGACCCTGCCGCGCGCCGAGGCAGCGGTCGACAACGCCGCGGCCCATGGCATCGCCGTCAACATCAACTGCGTGATCAACCGGCTCAACTGCGATCATCTGCACGAGACCATCGCGTGGTGGATCGAGCGCCATCCGCAGATTCGGCACTTCGTCTGGAACAACCTCGATCCGTCGATGGGTCGCGCCGAGGTGAACCAAGATCAGTTTCTGCATCGTCTGCGCGACTTCGAGTGGAGCTTGGCCGAGGCCTGTCGTCTGCTGGAGCAGAGCGGTCGCACCTACCGGGTTGAGAAGGTGCCGCTGTGCTACATGGCCGACTTTGCTTGGGCGAGCACAGAGACGCGCAAGATCGTGAAGGGTGAAGAGCGCATCGTGCATTTTCTGGACGACAAACAGACGGTGCGCCAGACAACGTGGGGGCATCGCTACGTCGAGGCCTGTCGCCACTGCACTGTGCAGCCGATCTGCGGCGGATTGTTCGACAAGGGCGACGCGTACGACCCCGACGAGCTGACGCCGATCTTTGTCGACATGGACAAGATCGTCGCGCGGATCATCCAAGATCCCTCCGATCCGAGCTATAAGCTGCGCTCGATGCCGGCCTGGAAGGCGGATTTTGCCCGCCGCCAAGTGGACGCGCGCCAAGCCGCCGAACACGCCCAGCGTCGGGCCTCGGAGCGCCCGGAGACGGAACGCGGCGGCGCTGACCAGGCCGCTTCGCCGGCCTCCGATCCAAACACATCCGCTGCCACCGCGCGGCCCCCCAGCGACATGAAGGTCGGCGCCGTCACGGTCGAAGGGCTGCGCATGTTCAACCGCAAGCGTCGCATCGAAGGCATACAGGCCGAGCGCCATGGCGTGCAGCTTGAGACCGACGGCGTGACGCGGGCAGGCGCCGTCGAGGCTAGCCTCGCGTCGTCCACCGACCCCTGAACGCCCACGAGAGAGCCTTGGGTCGTCGGCGCGACTTGCGCTGTCGGGCCGAGTCGCCTCACTTCATGACGACGTTGCCGCGTCTGATCTCGATGTTCATCGGCTTGCCGCCACGCACGACCGCGAGGGTCACGGTGCTGTCGGGCTCGCCTCGGATCCACTCCACCACCTCGCGAAGCCCTTTCTTCTGCGTGCCCTGACCGTCCACGGCCGTGATGACGTCGCCGCTCTGCAACCCTGCGGCCATGGCCGGCGAGTTGGCGATCAGGTTGCCGACCGCGATGCCGCCGCCCTTGCGGGTCAGCGTCGCGCCGATGCCCTGGAACGCGAAACGCTCGCCCTTCTTGGCTTTTCGCAGGACCAAGTCGCGGTCCACGTCTTCGCCTTCTGCGAGCTCCACGCCGCTGCTCAGTGAGGTCAGGTACCCCTGCTGTTGCACACGCAAGCTGAAGCGCCCTTTCGGCAGCCCGGTGATGGCGTACATCCCCTCCGCGTCCGCGCGCGCGATGCGGGGCGGCATCACCGCGTTGGGCAGCCACAGCGTGACACGGGCGCCAGGGATCGGCGCGTTGGCGTCGTCGCGCACCACGCCACGGATGGCGCCACCGCGCGTCAGGCGGATCTCGATGTTCGCGGTGGTGTGATCGGCGCTCACCAGGATGTCAGCGACCAGACCGGGGCTATGTTTCTGCGACTCTCCGCGCAGCGAATAGCGACCTGGCGGCAGCGGTCCGAGTCGGAAGGTCCCCTCACGGTTGCCGATGCGTGTCGACGTCAAGTCGCTCGGTTTGAAGGGGTTCGGCGACGCGACGTCCATGGACGCGACCGCCACAGCGGCCGGAAATACGCCATCTCCGTCAGGTCCGACGACGCGGCCAGTGATGAAGCCACCCTTGCTGACACGCAGGGTGAGGATGCCTTCGCTGCCCGCTGAGACCCACGCCGACGGCGAGTGGTTTCTTGAGAAGGCCATGGCCCGCACGGTCTGAGCGGGGACGCCGTCGCGGCGCCATCGAAAGCTGCCGGCGTCGTCGCAGTACACCGTCACCTCTGCCGCGCCCCAGTTCAGCACGACACGCGCCCGCGGGACGGGTTTGTCGGCGTCGTCGATGACCCTGCCCGTGAGCCCGCGCATCTCGATGAGCAAGAAATCGTGGGTGGTGACCGCATCGGGGCGGACCGACAGCTGCGTCGTGGCGTCCTGAAAACCCGGCGCGCTGGCCGCCAGGGTGTAGCTGCCCGATGGCACCCCCTTGAGCGTGAAGTGGCCGCGCGCGTCCGCGTTCGTGCGGCGCGGCTGCGCGAGCCCTGCGCCGGAGAGCACCAGCGTCGCCCGAACGACCTGACCAGCGCTGGTCTGCACCTTGCCCTCGACACGTCCGCCCGGGCTGAAGTCGATGCGCAGGCCGCTGCGCTGCGCGCCGTCCGCGAGGTTGATGGCGTCGGTCTTTCGCTCGCCAAGGCTGCGATCCCGCACGACCAGGACGAAGCGACCAGGCGCCACGGCGAGCGAAAAGCGCCCCTCGACGTCCGTCGCGCCCACGCGCCGCGACAGATACGGCGCCAGCTTGCCGGCGACGCCGACGCTCGCTTGGTAGTGCACGTCGATGGGCACATTGCTCAGACCTTTGTCGCCCGCGATCACACGCCCAGAGACGCGCGCCTCGCGCCGCAGCGTCAGGTTGACCTCAAGGCTGGTCTCGTCATCGGTCTCGATCGCGATCGCACGGACCTGCTCCGGGCCTGGACTCAACAACCCCTTGGCCGCGGCGTCGAGGCGCCATTTGCCAGCCGGCAGGTCGATGAATCCGTAGCGTCCAGCGCTGTCGGTCCGGGTGGTGTGCGCCGTGCTCGGCACGCCCGCGCGACGCACCATCACCGTGGCGCCCACGACGGCCTCCCCCTCAGGATCACGCACGACTCCGGTGAGCGCGGCGTCCTCAAAGGGGTCAGGCGCGTCCACCTCCGCTTGGTCGGGGTCGACCTGGTCGGGTGACGGGCTCGGCGCGCTCCAGGCGATCCACAACAGGCCAATGCACGCCAGCGAGATGGCGATGACACCGATGGTTTTGGCGCGTTGTCGCAGGACCATGAAGGCTCCGAAGGGAAGGGCAAGACCCCGCATCTGGGGCAGTCAGGGCATGCGGCGCGGTCAAGTCAACTCGGTTCGGGTGCGTCCGGCGTCGGACACGCTGCGTGCGGGGTCGGAGGCTGTCAACCTCGCGATCTTGGCGCCAACCGTACCCGTCGACGCGGGGCGCGGGCGGTCTGGGCCGGCCAGCGATGCTTGCGCAGCGGCATGACCGGGGGCTGCCCGCCGGGGGCGGCCACGCCGGCAGCAGCGCTGGGGTGCGCATCGCCGCGACGGGATGCACCGCCAGCAGCGCCAACACAGACGCGCCGTCCGTCGCCGTCAGCACGTCAAAGCGCCGCGAAAACGTCGTCCGCAGCACGAGCAGGTTGTCGGGCTCATCGTCGACAAATAGTACGGAGAAGGTACGCGTTCGTTGGGTGGCAGGCATGAGACCAAGACTGTGAGGGCGCCTCCGTGTTAGCGCGTGGATGTGGCAGGAGGGGGGCCACATGTGTCCTGCCTGTTGTGGACAGCGTGGTGCGCACGATACCATGAGTCTCGTGCTCCGCACGTGCGCAGGGAGGCTGGATGATCGCGCTTATGATGGTTGTCGATGATGGGCTCCGTTATGCCGCCGACGCTGGCATGGTCGCCGCCGGTTTCACGCCAAGCCATGTGTATGGTGTGGACGCCGCGCTCGAAGCCCTGCGTCGGGCGTGGCCCGCAGCGATCGTGGTGGACGCCGCCAGCGCCCCGATCGCGTCGACGACGGCCGACGCGCTCCATCTGTTGCACGAGCTGCGCCGGTTTTCCGGCGAGATGCCGCTCCGGATCGGTCTGGTAGCGCGGGGCGACAGCCCAGAGGCGTCGCGGTTGCTGGCTGCTGGCGTGGAGCTGCTCGTGGTCGCCGATGACGCCGAGGAGACCCTGGCGAATCGCGGCGCGGCGGCCTTGCGGCGCGCTTTGGAGCGTGGCGACACCCTCGGCGTCGAGTCGGAAGGGGTCGCCATGGCGCCCGTCTTGCTGGAGATCGCGCTTGGTCTCGGTGGCTGTGAGGCCAAAGACCTCGATGAAAAGCTCGCCGCCTACCTTGAGACGTTCGGTCGCGCTGAGGGGCTCTCGGAGATCGAGATCTGTCTGTTCGATGGGTCACGCGAGATGTATGTGCAATGGATTCGGTGGCACGCCGGCAGGCCGCCGACCGCTGCCACGCCGCTGCCGCGCCCCGTCACCGCCATGAGCTACGCCATCGATCGCATTTTGGTAGAGCAATCCATCGAGGTGGGAGCGCTGTCGGAGTTACCACCGGCCGCGGCCTCGGAGCGCCAACAGCTTCAGGCGCGCGGGGTCGCCGCGTGGTCTGTCACGCCCATCGTGAGTCGGCGCGACGTGATCGGGTTCCTCTCACTCGGTCGCTCGCGGCCCGGAGCATGGACCTCGGCCCATCTCACCGCCCACGACCAACTGGCCGAGCTTGTGGCGCAAGCCTGGAGCCGATGGCGCGCCGCGCGTCCGCCGCAGCCCGACACACCGGACAACAAGTGCGCCGCTGGGCCGTGTGCCGCCGCCCGATGCGGCACGACGGTCACGGCCGCAACGCCGCCACCTCAGCCGGTCGGCCCGGTGGGCGACCCAGCCACGCTACGCTGGATCGGGCAGGCCGGAATCACGGCCGCGCGGGCGGCTAGCGCGCTGTCGCGCGACCTCACCCAGCTGGTCTCGATGGTCGACGGTCACACCCAGCTGCTCGCTGAGCACGTCGACGCCGGCGGCCGCGCCGCCCTCGCCGATCTGACCGACGTGATTGCACAGGCCCAGTTCGTCGGCGAGCAGCTGGTCGCGTTCGACAGCGACGCACCCGAGCAGGCCACCCGCACCCACGTAAACGATCATGTGGCGAATCTGGGGCCCCTGCTGCGTGCCTTGTTGGCCGGTCGCGCGCCGTTTGCGCTGCGCTGCGAGGCACGGCGGTCCTGGGTGCAATGTGACCCGCTGTGGCTGCGACGCGTGGTCGCGCATGTTGTGTTGTCGGCGCGCGACGTCGGCGGTCTGACGGAGCTGACGGTCGTCACACGCGACGGCCAACAAGGCGCGGTCATGCTCAGCGTGTACGCGGCCGGCTGTCGTCTTGGCGGACAAAGCGCTCCCCGCCGTGTCACCTCGCCGTCGGGGCTCCCCGTCGCCAACATCAGCGCCTTAATGGAGGCGGTGCGCGCCCGGGGAATCGACGCTCGCATTGAGTTAGGCGACTCGGGATCGCAGCTCACGTTGACGTTGCCGGGCGCCAAAAAACGCGATCAGGGCACGCGAACGCTGCATTTTGGGGCGAAAAGCACCGGCAGAACGGTGCTGATCGTGGACGACGACACGTTATTGCGCCAAGTGCTTGTGAGGCTGCTGACCCGTGGCGGGTACCGTGTGCTGGAAGCTGCTGATGGCATCGACGCCCTGGCGTTGCTCGAGCGGCTGCGAGACAAGGCGGGGACGGTCGGCGCGGAGCGGGTCGATCTCTTGGTGACCGACGTCTACATGCCCAACATGAACGGCCCAGACCTCGTCGGCACCTTGGCGCGGGACCAGCGCTCTGTCCCCACGCTGTTCATGTCCGCGTACGCCAACGCAGGCTCGCTTGGGCGTCAAATGCGCGGCGAGGTCGCTTTTCTCGCGAAGCCTTTCAAGGCTGATCAGCTCTTGGCGCGCGTCGCGGAGCTGGTGGCGGCCTGAGCAGAACTTGGCCTTGGCACGCGCCGGCCTCCGAAGATCAGCCCGCGCCGCGGTCGCCATCTCGGGAGGCGCGGCGCTTGCTCAGCTCGTCGCGGAGGGCCGCATCCTCATCTTCACCCCAGCGCAGCAGTCGGCGCTCCGACATGACCCACATCAGGCGTGAATACGGGAACGCGATGAGGGGGCCGACGATCGGTATGCTGGCGGCGCCAACGATGAGCAGGGTCACCCAGTCCAACCCCGCAATGCGCAGCGTGGCGATGAGCGTCGCCTCAAACACGACCACGATCGTGTACGACGCAAACATGGCACCGAGAAAATAGCCGTTGCCGCGGTCGAACTTGTGGCCGCAGTGATCGCAGCGTGGGTTCATGCCGAGCGGGCCGCGAAACATGGCGCCTTGCCAGCAGATTGGACACCGCAGCCGCAGGAACTCCGCTGGCGTCGGCCAACGCAGCTCAGTTGGCAGCGGGCTCACCGAGTTCGTTGAGTTCGCGGGCGCTGCGACGTGTGGGCCCGCGTTGGCTGCTGAGCGGGCGCTGGCTTCTGAGCGGGCGCTGGCATCCGTAGCGTTTGTCATGGTCCTGCTTGTCGACGGCCACACGGGCGGTTGAGCGCGTACCCTGCCCGCTGCCGCGTCGAAGAGCTAGAGTTGCTGCGGCGCGCGAGAAAGCCGTAAACTGCGCGACGCCGACGCTTGATTTGGTCCCATTCTGCGTAGATTCCTGTCCGATGAACGTCGGGCGAACGAGGTTCATCGTGCGACGACTTTCCACAGCAGCCGCCACGCTCCGGCTCCCCACGATCTTATTTTTCGCGCTCGTCCTGGGCGCGGCCTGTGGCGAGGGCAGCGGCACCGAATCCAGCAACGGCGCCAGCGCCGACGGATCGGGCATCGACAGCACGATCGCCGCCGACACCGGCCCCGGCATCGACAGCACGACCGTGGACGCAGGGCCGATCGCCGGCGCGGTCGCGATCGCCACCGTCGTCCCGGACAAAGGTCCGGTGGATGGCGGCTCCATCGTGGTGTTGACGGGCGCAGGTCTCCAGGACGGCGTCGAGGTCCGGTTCGGCGACGCGAAAGCGGAGATCCTCAAGGCTGAGCTGCCCGCGCGCCTCGTCGTGAAGACACCCGCCGGCGCTGAGGGCAAGGCGGCGATCACCGTCCTCAACCCCGACGGTGGCACGGCGACCCGTGACGGCGCGTACACGTTCCAGCAGACCACCGGCAACGCGCCGAGCGTCAGCAAGATCACGCCAAATCAGGGTCCGACGACCGGCGGCACGGTCTCTCTGGTGACGGGCGCGAACCTCAAGCCCGGCGCCGCCTTCCTGCTGAACTGGGAGCCTGTCGCCAAGGTCGACGTCAGCGGCCCGACCACCGCGCAGCTCACGACGGCCAGCCTCGCCCCCGGCAGCTACGACCTCGCGGTCATGAACCCTGACGGCCAGGCGGCAGTGCTCAAGTCCGCGTTCACGGCCTTGGACCCCGCAGATCTAGGCTCAAAGCCATCCTTCGGCACGGTCTACCCCGGCGCCGGCAGCATCGCAGGCGGCACGGCCGTCAAGGTCACTGGCACCGGCTTTAACACCGCCGCCATCCTCATGCTCGGCGGCGAGACCGTGGACACCTGGGTCGTCGACAGCGCCACGAGCGGCCACTTCACCACGCCGCAGCACGACGCCGGGCTCGCCGAGCTGGTCCTCACCAACCCCGACGGTCAGAGCACCGTGAAGGCAAACGGCTTCCTGTTTTACGTCGATCCACCCGTCGTGTTCGCCGTCGAGCCGAGCGCCGGGCCGCTCGCTGGCGGTACGGATGTCGCGATCCAGGGCGCGCATTTTGCGCCGCAGTTGACGGTGGAGTTTGGGGGCAAGGACTGCACCGGCGTCGTCGTCAACGCCCAGGGCACCACCGCGACGTGCAAGGTCCCGGCCGGCGATAAAGCTGGCGCCGTCGGCGTACTGGTCGGCAATCCGGACGGTCTGCTCGGCAATCTGCCCGCGGCCTACACCTACCTCGCGCCGCCGGCCAAGCCGGAGGTCACGAGCGTGAACCCGAGCGAGGGCGGCCTGGAGGGCGGGCTGGTCGCCGTGGTCTCCGGCAAGAACTTCGTTGCGGACAGCAAGGTCTACTTCGGTGGCGTCGAGGCGACCCCGATCCTCGCCAAGAGCGCAGAGGCCATCGCGGTCATGGTCCCCAAGAGCGCGACGAAGGGCAAAGTCGACGTCGTCGTGAAGGCGCTCGACGCACCGGACGCGACCCTCACAGCTGGATTTGAGTACGTCGAGGCCGGGCCACCTCTCGTGACCGAGGTGGTGCCGCAGACCGGCCCCACCACCGGCGGCGTGGTCGTCGTGGTGAAAGGCAAGAACCTACGCCCGAACGCGGAGGTCTGGTTTGGTAGCAGCAAGGCCCAGACGTCGTACGTCTTGGGACCGGAGGGGCTCGGCGTGCTGTTGCCCAAGGGCACCGCCGGCACGACCGACGTCACCATCAAAACGCCCGGTTTTGAGGACGCAAAGCTCAGCAATGGGTTCACCTACAAGGACGCCACCGGCACCGGCCCGAGCGGCCCGACCGTGGCGCTGGCGCAGGTCTCTCCGGCAGCCGGTCCGCTCAGCGGCGGCCACTGGGCCCTGCTCAAGGGCGCCAATCTGCCCACGGACGCCAAGGTCTTCTTTGGCACCAAGGTCGCCACAGACGTCGTGATCATCGACGGCGAGACCCTGTCTGCCCGAGTGCCGGCCGGCGCCAAGCTCGGCGCGGTTGACGTCGTCGTCCAAGATCCTTCGACGTTGGCGACCGCCACCGCGAACGGCGCGTACACGTATCTTGACGCCGCCACGCTCGGCGACCCTCCCAAGCTCACGACCGTCAAACCAGCCATCGGCCCCTCCGTCGGCGGCACCCTCGCCCGCGCCGATGGCGCCGGCCTAAAAGCCGGCGCGCTGGTCTTCATCGGCGGCAAACCCGCCGCCAACGTGGTCGTCGTCTCCGATGGCAAGCTCGGCAGCTTTCGCACGCCCGCCGGCAAGCCAGGCGCCGCGACCCTCATGTGGGTCAACCCGAACGGCCTGTTCACCACCCTCAACGCCGCGTTTGTCTACACCAGCGGCGGCACCTCGTCCGTCAGCCTCTCGGCAGCCAAGCCGAGCCAAGGCACCACCGCGGGCGGCACGCAGGTCGGTTTGACGGGTAAGGGTTTTGGCCCCGGCGCGCTGGTCTTCATCGGCGGCATCCCCGTCGGCGCGTTGCTCGAAGGGCCGACAGCCATGAGTTTTGTCACACCGGCCCATGATTCCGGGCTCGTCGACGTCTCCGTCACCAGCGCCGACGGCTGGACAGCGACGCTGGGCGACGCGTTCAACTACGTGCTCGAGGCGCCCTTCATCGCGACGATGGCGCCCGATTGGGGCAAACCCGAGGGCGGCACGAAGGTGGTCATCGCTGGGCAGGGTTTTCACCCGAAGGCGCTCGTCACGTTTGACGGCAAGCCCGCCAAGGTCGTCAGCGCGACCAACACCGCGCTGACCGTCACCTCGCCCGCGGGCACCGCTGGCAAGGCCGACGTCACCGTCACCAACCCCGATTTCTTGACCCACACGCTCAAGGACGGCTTCTCCTACACCAACTCGGAGCCGGGCAAAGAGGTCGCCATCACGGCGATCGTCGCCGACACCGCCAGCGAGCTTGGCGGCTCAAGTCATGTGCTGCAGGGCAACGGTTTTGGTGTCGGCACGTCCGTCATCATCGGCACCACGCTCGTCAAGACGGTGCAGGTCATCGACAACAAAACCCTGAAGTTTACGGCGCCGAAGCTCGCGATCGGCGCGCACGCGGTCAAGGTCATCGTGCCCGGCGTCGGTGACGCGACGGCGCCCAACGCGTTCTTCGCCTGGGACGCCAAGTCGACGGGTAAGGCGCCAGCGATCAGCGCCGTGGTCCCTGGCATCGGCCCGGTCTCTGGCGGCACGGTCGCCCTGATTCGCGTCAGCCCCGCTGACATGAAAGCCAAGGTCTACTTCGGCGGGTTGGCCGCCACGGTGCTTGGCGCGGACGGCGATGACGCGCTCGTCGTCGAGACGCCCGCCCACATCGCGGGCGCCGCCAACGTCAGCGTGATGCTGCCGGACGGTCACGCGCACACGCTGGTGGGCGCCTTCACGTACTACAAACCAGCGCCCGGTGTGACGCCGCCCGTCCTCACGCAGATCAAGGCCTCGAGCGGCGCGAACGCTGGTGGCGAGGCGATCGCGTTCAGCGGTCAGGAGTTCGCGCCCGGCAGCTTGGCGTTCCTCGGCTTCCGTCCGCTCACCAACGTCCAGGTGCAGAGCTCCGCGGCGCTCACCGGCATCACCCCCGCCCACCCGCAGGGCCTCGTCTCCGCGGCCGTCACCCGCCCCGACGGCATGAGCTCGGTGCTCAAGGCCGCCTACAGCTACAAGGTGCCGGCTCCGGAGCCCAAAGCCGTCTTCCCAACCGTCGGCCACACCGACGGTGGCACGACCGTCGCCATCAGCGGCAAGTTCTTCGCCCCCGGCGCCAAGGTGTTCTTTGGGACGACGGCGTCCACGCAGGTCAACGTCGCGGCCACCGGCGTGCTCACCGCGCTGGTGCCCCCGGTCGCCAAGGCCGGCGCGGTCGACATTCAGGTGCTCAATCCCGACGGGCAGCAGGGCAAGCTGGCGGCCAGCTTCACGTACAACGCAGACGACTTCGACAAGCCAGCGCCGACGATCAGCAAGCTGGTGCCCGACCGCGGCCCCTTCGCTGGCGGCACGGTGCTCGTGGTCTGGGGCAGCGACTTCCAGAAGGGCGCGAAGGTGCTCATCGGCGGCAAGCCAGCGATTGTGCACGTCGTGGAGAAGGGCTACGCCACGCTGACGACGCCTGAGGGCTTCATTGGGCCGGCCGATGTCACGGTGTTGAACCCCGACGGGCAAGGCGACAGCGAGGGCGGCGGGTTCACTTGGAACTCCCCCACGCTGGCGAAACCGAAGCTGCTCGGCATCACCCCGGCGAGCGGCCCGGAGGTTGGCGGCACGGCGGTGATCCTGACGGGCGTCGACTTCAGCGGCGCGGGCATGGGCTTTGTCGGCTACCGACCGCTCTCGAGCTGGACCGTGTTGAACAGCGCGATCGCCACAGGCAGCACGATCCCGGGCGTTTCGGGCAAGATCGACGTCGTCATCACCAACGGCGACGGCCAGAGCGCCACGCTCTCGGGCGGCTTCGACATGGTCGGCGCGCCGCGGGTTGACAGCTTCAACCCCGCCGTCGGCGCGACCGCCGGTGGCACGCTCATCACCATCGCAGGCAGCAACTTCAGCGCCAAGGCGAGCGTGACGTTCGGCGGCAAACCGGCGCAGAGCGTGCAGGTGCTCTCCCCCTTCGTCATCAAAGTCACGACGCCAGTGTCCGATCCTGGCCCGGCGCAGCTCAAGGTGAGCAACCCTGATGGTCAGAGCAACACCGCCGCCAAGCCTTACCTGTACGTGCTGCCGCCGCAGATCGCCTCGATCTTCCCGGCCAAGGGCAGCTCCGCGGGTGGCACCCCCGTCATCGTTCGTGGCAAGCACTTCCTCGCCGGCGCCAAGGTCTACTTCGGCAAGGTGCCCGCCTCGGACGTGGTGCTCGTCAGCGACAGCATCCTCACGATGCGCAGCCCCGTCGGTCTGGCCGACTCCGCCGTCGCCGTGCGGGTCGACAACCCCGACGGCCAGAGCGCGCTGAGCAAGCAGTCGTTCTTGTACGTCGACAAGACCAAGATCGCGCCGCCGCCGACGCTGACAGCGGTGCAACCGAAGAAGGGCCCGACCAGCGGCGGCACCTGGGGTGTGTTGTCGGCCGTCGGGCTGCAGCCCGGCGCCCAGCTGCTGTTTGGTGTGGTGCCGGCCGCGTCGACCAACGTGCTGACGGGTGGCAAGGCGGCGGTTTTTGTCACGGCGCCGTCGCCCGTCACCGCGACGGTGGATGTCGTCTTGCTCCAGCCGGACGGCGGTTTTGCCACCCTCAAGGCTGAGTTCAGCTACACAGACCCGAAGAATCTGGGCGCAAAGCCGGCCATCGCCAACATCGACCCCTTCTCGGGACCGACCAAGGGCGGCTCGCCGGTTGTGCTCACGGGCGCGGGGCTCGACGAGAAGGGCCTAGTCTTCTTCGACGGGCTGCCCTCATCGCTCGTGGTCAAAGCGACCAACGGCATCAGCGCGACCACGCCGGCCCACGGCCTCGGCGCCGTCGACGTGGTGCACACCGACAGCGACGGCTGGTCGGTCGTCAAGACCCAGGCCTTCAACTTCGTGCCGCCGCCACAGCTCTCCAGCCTCAACCCGAAAGCTGGCCCAGCGGCGGGCGGCACCACGGTCACGCTCACCGGCACCTTCTTCGCCACCGGCGCCAAAGACAGCGATTTTGGCAGCAAGACGACGCGCGTGCTGGTGTGCTCGCACTTCATCAACAAGGAGAACTGCGTCGAGGTGCCGACCGAGCAGATCGAGGTCAAAGACGACAAGACGCTCATCCTCAAGACGCCTAAGCAGGTCCCGGGTCTCAGCGACGTGGTCGTCATCAACCCCGACGGGCAGACGGCGGTGCTCAATCAGGCGTACCTCTTCCGCCCGCCGCCCAAGATCGTCGGCATCACCCCGAACTCCGGCTCGACGCTCGGCGCTGACACCATCCAGATCATCGGCAGCGGCTTTCAGTCCGGCGTGACGGTGCGTTTCGGCACGGTCGTCGCCACCAAGGTGACGATGGTCGACAGCACCAAGCTCACGGTGGTCACGCCACCCGGCAAGGCGGGCACCATCGCGGTGACCGTCGCGAACCCCGATCTCTCGACGCACACCGTCGGTGGCGGCTTCCTCTTCATCGCGCCGCCGGAGATCACCAACATCTTCCCGGGGCTTGGGCCGGAGACAGGCGGCACCGTCGTCACCATTCAGGGCGCCAACTTCGTGCAGGGCGTCAAAGGCAGCAAGGTCGTCTTTGGCAGCAAGCAGCTCGCCGACGCGGACGTGCAGATCGAGTCGAGCGGCATCATCAAGGCCAAGACCTCGCCGGGCACAGGCCCCGTCGCCGTGAAGATCATCAACCCAGATAAGCAGTTCGCGCTGAAGGCCGGCGGCTTTGTCTACATCCCGAAGGTGCCCGCGCCGACCGTGTCGCACATGGCGCCGAAGTTCGGCTCGACGTCGGGTGGCATCCTGGTGAGCATCTACGGCAACGGTTTTCTCACCGGTATGCAGGTCAGTTTTGGCAACGACGCGATCGGCTACACCAACTCCGCGTCGGTGAACGTGCTCAACGGCGGCACGCTGCTGGTGGCCAAGGTCCCGGCGCACTTGCCGGGCAAGGTCAACGTCCGCGTGACCAACTCCGACGGCCAGAAGGGTGTGCTCACCAACGGTTTTGAGTACCTCGCCGCCCTCGGGCTGCCAGCGCTCGCCTTCCAGGGAATCGTGCCCGATCGCGGCCCCAACGCCGGCGGTTACGAGGTCGTGATCTACGGCCAAGGCCTGAAATCCGGGGTGAAAGTCTACTTCGGTGACGCCAACACCGCGACGTGGATCGAGGCCTCCGCGGTCATTCGACTCGGGCCGACGCTCCTGCGCGTGACGGTCCCGAAGGCGGCCAAGAACGGCAAGGTCGACGTGCGCTTGGTCAACCCGTCGGTGGGTGGCACGGCCGACGAGCTGGTCGCGAAGACGGCGTTCACATACGGCCAATCGGTCATCTTGGAGCCCAAGGGCCATCGCCTGCCGATCGACAATACGATCGGCGACCAAGACCCGCTGATCATCGACGCCAACGGTGACGGGTTAAATGACATCCTCGTGACCCACTCGAGCGGTCGCGATGACCTGCTCCTGCAGTCCAAGGACAAAAACGGCGTGCCCGGCTTCTTCGTGGACGCCTCCAGTCAGCTGCCGACACCGTCAAGCTCCTGCTACTACCGCTCCAACGCAGTGGTGGTGGACATCGACGGCGACAAGGACATGGACGTCGTGTTCCGTGGTTACAATCGCTACATCTGCATCTACCGCAACGTCAGCGGTGGCACCTTCAAGGTCGAGAATCTGGGCTACGACAACGAGCTGTACCAGACCCAGGGGTTCTTCATCGCGGACCTGACGTGTGACGGCAACCTGGACCTGCTCGTCACGCGAGACGGGGTCAATCGCATCTGGGTGGGCGACGGCAAGGGTGGCTTTAAGAAGGACAACACCTTGTTGCCGGCACACAGCGAGCCGTCACGGGGCGCCGCTATCGGCGACGTCGACAAAGACGGTGACATGGACATTCTGGTCGCCAACGACAACGCCGTGCAGAACCGGCTCTACTACAACTCCTGCAACAACGTCGCCAAGGGCCAGCCCGGCAGCTTCTCGGACGCGACTTACGGCAACAAGAAGAACTTCCCGGTGTCGGGCTTCAACAGCCGCGCGGTGCAGCTGGCCGACATCAACGGCGACGGCTGGCTCGACGCGATGATCTGGAACTGGGGACAGACCGATCGCATCTACCTCAACTCCGGAGGCAACTTCGTGAACGACGACGGGCTGCGCTTCCCCCAAGACGAGAAGCTGCCCCACTCAGCGTGGGGTGAGTTCGTCGATGTGGACGGCGACGGCGACTTGGACGTGGTGACCAACAAGTACCAGAAGGTCACGAACCGCTACTGGCCTGCGGTGTACCTCAACGACAAGGCGCAAGGTGGACCGGGTCGATTCACGGACGCCACGCCCACCAACGTGCCGGCGTGGCGCGGTGAAGAGGCGATCTACTTCGCGGTGGGTGATCTGAACGGCGACGACCTGCCCGACTTCTACATCGTCAAACCGAACCATCAGGACTGGTTGATGCTCAACCACGGCTATCAGCCCAACAAGGCGCTGCTCGACCAGAACCGCGTGCCGAAGGGCAGCTGGGCGAACAACACGTTCTGGGGTGTGCCGCCAGATGTGGACACGACCACCGCCGCTGACGTCGGAGACATCGATGGCGACGGGGACATCGACATCGTCATGGCCGGTGCGGGTCGCGGCGTGATGGACGCCTGGGTCAATGATGGCCAGGGCAACTTCTTCTCGGAGGGTTCGACGCGATTGCCAGACGTGAAGTGCAACGCCACGGAGCTCAAGCTCATCGATCTCAACAACGACGGCGACCTCGATATCGTGATGACCTGCTACTACACCACCACCTATGACGGCGTGTACAACGGTGGTCTGCGGCAGCTCGTCAACGACGGTAAGGGCTACTTCACCGACGTGAGCAAGGCCTACATGCCGGACGCGTATGGCAGCCAAAGGACCTATGGCATGGGCATCGGCGATCTGGACGGCGACGGCGACCTCGACATGATCGCGAGCGGCTACTACTACGATCCGCTGCGCGTGATGCTCAACGGCGGCGACCCCTTCAACCTCGGCGGCGCCTACTTCTTCGCGAAGGATAAGGACCTGTTGAACTGGTACCAGTCGGGCCAGTCCAAGATGAGCTGGGTGATCACTGACCTCAACAACGACAAGCAGGCCGACGTGTACATGGCGATCTCGACTGGCCAGAACCAGCTCTTCCACAACACGGGCGGCGGCAAGATGAAGAACGTCACCAGCAGCCACTTGTCGTCAGGTAGCGACAACACGCGGCGGGTCATCGCCGCCGATGTCGACAAGGATGGCGACGTCGATCTGTTCTCGATCAACGATGGCGCCAATCGCCTGAGCGTTGGTGAGTTGGATTACAAGTACGCCGACGTGACCGCGAGCCACCTGCCGTCTGGAATGGCGGCCTACAACAGCCAATACGGCGTGTTTGTGGACTTGGATATGGATGGGCTGCTGGACATCGTCACCGCGACGTATGAGCAGCGCAATCAGCTGCTCCTCAACACGGGTGATGCGCATTTTGGCGACTTCACCGCGAGCGTGCCGAGGGATCTCGATCCGAGCTATGTGGTGTGCGTGGCTGACTTTGATAAGGACGGTCGGCCGGACCTATTCTTTGCGAACCGGGACGTCAATCGGATCTATCTGAACAAGACGCCGAAGCCGACCAAGTAGCCTCGACGACCTGAATCGCTCATGCATCCGTGTTGCGATGTGCGGAGGATGAGATGAGCCTGGAAGATAGCCGCTGGACGGAAGCCGACGTGCCGCGTTTGGACGGCAAGGTGGCGCTGGTGACGGGCGCCAACGGTGGGCTCGGGGTGGAGACGGCGCGTGTGCTCGCGGCGCGTGGCGCGCGTGTGCTGATGGCTTGCCGCACGGTCGCCAAGGGCGAGGCCGTCGCCGAGCACCTGCGGCAGCAGCAGCCCGACGCAGACGTGCAGGTTCTAGCGCTGGACTTGGCTGATCTCTCCAGCGTTGGCCGCTGCGCCGCGCAGGTGCAGGAGGAGGTCGGGTCGCTCGATCTGCTGATCAATAACGCCGGGATCATGGCGATTCCGCGCCGCGACACCGCGGACGGGTTGGAGATGCAGCTCGGCACCAATCACATCGGCCACTTCGCCCTGACGGCTCGCCTGCTGCCGCTGCTCGCTCCCGAGGCGCGCATCGTGACGGTCTCGTCGCAAGCGCACAGAATGGGTTGGATGGCGTGGTCCGATCTGATGGGGCAGCGGCGCTACGACAAGTGGCTCAGCTACGGCCAGAGCAAGCTGGCGAATCTGCTCTTTCACTTCGAGTTGGATCGACGCTTGCGGGCGAGCGGCGCCACGCAGCGGGCCGTCGCGGCGCATCCGGGCTACGCTGCCACCAACTTGCAGCATGTCGGACCTCAGCTCTCCGGTAGTCCACGTGAGGCGAAGTTGATGCGGCTCGCTAACCGCTATCTCGCCCAATCTGCGGCCCATGGCGCGTTGCCGAGCCTGCGCGCCGCTACCGATCCCAAGGCGCAAGGCGGCGACTACTTCGGTCCCGACGGCTTCTGGGAGGTCCGGGGCTGGCCGGTGCTCGTGGGGCACGCCAATCGCGCTGGCGACGTCGCCGATGCGGCGCGTCTGTGGCGCCACAGCGAGGCGTGGACCGGGCTGAGCCTGCTCTCTGGCGCTGCGCTGACCCAGACCGCCGGCTCGTCGGACAGCGAAGACCTGGACGCAGACGACGTCGACACGGACGACCGAGAAACCGAAGCGCCGGTGGCCATGGCTAGGGCAGCAACGCCGTAAAGGCGGCCGGCGGATCAGCGTGCAGCTCCAGACGCTGCCCGGTGCGTGGATGGGTCACCGAGAGGTGCATGGCGTGCAGGCCTAGCGTTCGACCGGCCACGCCGTAGCGCGCGTCGCCAACGATCGGGAAGCCAAGCGATGCGAGATGCACGCGGATCTGATGCTTGCGACCCGTGTCGAGCCGCACCTCCAGCAGCGAGCGGTCACGGCCGCGGCGCTGCACGGCGAACCGTGTGCGGGCCGCGCGGGCGTCGGATGGTGGTCTGGGGCCGGTGTGCACAGTGAGGCTGCGATCTTCCCAGAGCGCCGTGTCGACGACCCCTTCGTCCACGCCGACGACCCCGGCGACGATGGCGAGATAGACCTTCTCGGCGTTGGTCCAATCGGCTTGGATCGCCTCACGCATCTCGTGCGAGCGGGCGAACAGGATGACGCCGCTGGTCTCCCGATCGAGCCGATTTACGGGCCACAAGCGCGCATTTTTGCCGAGCGAGGCGCGAACCAGCGCGAGCGCGGTCTTCTCGCGCTCTCTCGCCGAGGACACCGACAGCAACCCCGCTGGCTTGTCGATCGCGACCAGATCGTCGTCGATGAACAGCGTCGTGAAGGCGGCACGCCCTCCGCTGCTTCGCTTCGTCGCTCCGGCGTGCGTCGCTGCCCTTGATTGTTCACGCCCTGCACGTCCTGCAGGTCCCGCCGTCGGTCCTGCTGATCCTGTTGGCGCTGCGGGTCCCGAGGCGCTCAGATCGTCGATCTCTAGCTGATCGCCCGCAGATACGGGGTGATCGTGTTGTCGAATCGCCGTGCCGTTGACCGTGACCAGCCCGAGCCGCAGCCGCTCCTTGAGCTTCTTGCGACTCCAGTTGGGCAACGCCTCCGCCAGGAAGGGCAGCAACGTCTGGTCGTGTTTGGCGTGGAGTCGTTCGGTCATCGTGCGAGGATGCTAGAGCACCGCGGGCGCGGTTGAAATGGCCGCGCCACGCCAACCGCCGTCCCGACGCCGTCGTCTCGCTGTTTTTCAATAGCCATAGCGGGTTGTGCGCCAAGGTGTTGTCGCATCGCAGACGCCTTGTTAGGTTCCGCGCGTTCCACGCTCATCACGCGCTTGACGCGCACCACTCGCAGCCCAGGATCTCCCATGCTGAACTCCGCCCTCGCGCACCTCCGCACCCTTCGTCCCGCCATCGACGCGCAAGCGCACTGCGACGGGCCCTGCGGCGTCTATGATCCCGCCTCCGCGCGCATCGCGGCCGAAGCTGCGGTCTCGATGACCAAGAAGATCCTCGCCCTGACGCCGCCCGCCGCCTCGGACGCTGGCGCGATGGCCGCGTACCTCAACACGCTCTCGCGCTACGTCGCGATCAAGGAAGAGCAGGCCCACCTCGCCAAGACCGAGCTGCTCGTGCTGTGGACGGACTACTTCAAGCCCGTGCACCTCGCCGCCTACCCGGACTTGCACACGACGATCTGGAATGCCACCAAGCTCTGCTCGTCCGTCAAGGTCGAGGTCAGCGCCATGCACGCTCAGGAGTTGATGGACGCGATGAAGGAGATCCACGTGATCTTCTGGGCCACCAAGGGTCGCGACGTGGCCTGGTACACCGCGAGCTAGTCGCGCACGCGATCTGTGGTGACAGACTCTATCCACGCAGACCCGATCGACGCGGACACGCTCCCGCCAGCCGGCTGGGCCGAAACGCTGCGATGGTTGTGCCGGCGGCGGCTTCGTGTGCGTGTGACTGGACGCTCGATGTGGCCGCAGCTGAAGCCCGGCGACGAGGTGCTCGTCGACCCAGGCTGTCCTCTGCGACGCGGCGACATCGTTGTCGCGCGTCACCCGTTTCGTCGCGACGTGCACATCATCAAGCGTCTCGACGGCTGGCATGATGACGGTGCGCTGCGGCTGCTCGGCGACAACGCCGACGAGAGCAGCGACAGCCGGACCCTGGGTCACGTCCCGCCGGATTTGGTCGTGGGCCGCGTGACGAGTCAGCTGCCGGCGGCCGCGCTGCGCAGTTTGCCCGGCTCGCCCGGAACAATGGGCTGATAGCTGCGGCGAGCAGTGAGGTGACCGCGCGATGCTGACCTTCCTTTCCGGCCTCACCGCCGGCGCCGTTCACGTCGTGACGGGACCCGACCACCTCGCCGCGCTCGCGCCTATCGCCGTCGATCAGCCACGCCGCGCGCTGGCCATTGGGATGCGATGGGGCGTCGGCCACGGCGCCGGTGTTGTGCTCTTGGGCGGTCTGGGCATCCTGGCGCGCGGCAGTTTTGACGTCGACGTCGCCTCCGCATGGGCCGAGTTCTCGGTCGGTTTTGTCTTGATCGGGCTCGGCGCCTGGGCCCTGCACCGCTCCCGCGGCGTCGTCATTCACGCCCACCCGCACGTCCACGACGAGCCCCACCATCCAGCCACGGATGGGACCCAGACCCACACCCACACCCATGTGCATGTGCACGCAGCGGCGGATGGCCACGACACGCCGGCCGCCCACGCCACGCACGAGCGGACGGCGTTTTTTGTCGGATTGCTGCACGGCGCGGCGGGTGGTGGCCACTTGCTCGGGGTCTTGCCGTCGCTCGCGCTGCCACGCGCGGCTGCGGCTGTCTATCTCGGCGCCTACTTCCTGGCCGCCGTGCTGGCCATGGCCGGTTTCGGCGCCGCGCTTGGCCACATCGTGCGGCGCTCCGGTCAGCAGTTTGTGCGTCGTCTCATGACGTTCTCCTCTCTGACGGCGATCCTCGTCGGTGTCGCGTGGATCGTGACGGCGTGGCCAACCTGACCACATGGCGAGCATTGAATAGATGTCAGCCGTGTCCGTTCGCCCTGGACGACTCTTCACCCCCCATTCACAGCGTTGAGGTTCCGATGATTCGCCCATGCACCCGCCTCGTTACTGCGCTCACGGTGACGTTGGCTTTGGCCCTCTCGCTGGTGACGCGCCCCGCAGCCGCCATGGAGCCGCCGGCCTACGCCGCCTTGCGCGCGCAGGTGACGCGCACAGCGTTTTCAAGCGCCCGTCTCGACGTCGTGAAGGTCGCCGCGAGCAGCAACACGTTCACCAGCGCGCAGGCCAAGGGGTTGATCCAGGCCTTCAGCTTCTCGAGCGGCAAGCTCAAGGCGCTGCGAGCCCTCTCGCCTCGGATCGTGGACCCGCGCAACAGCTTTGTGATCTTGGATGCGTTCACCTTCTCGTCCGATAAAAAGAAGGCTGCAGCCATCCTGCGCACCGCTGGCAGCAGCGTTCAGCACGCCCCGCCGCCACCGCAACACGCGCCGCCCGCCGCCTACCGTGCGCCGCCGCACGCTGTGCAGCCTGTGCCAATGCAGCCCGTGCCTATGCAGCCCGCAGCAGGGCACGGCGCCCCTGCTTCCTACCCCGCAACGGCGGCCTGGGCTGCGCAGGGGTATGGTCACGTGCACAACGTCTGGCCCGAGTCGGCGCTCCGCGAGCTCTACGCCACCCTGCAGCACGCCCGCTTCTCGCGCGATAAGCTCGCCGCGCTCAAGCTGGCGGTCGGGTCTCGGCACGACGGTCTCACCGCCGATCAGGTCCTCACGACCCTCAAGGCCTTCGGATTCTCGCGCGACATGGTCGCCGCGCTGCGGATCCTGGAGCCCAAGATCTTGGCGATGCCAGCGCAGGACGTCGCGCGCATCATCACGCTGTACCCCTTCTCTTCAGACCGCCTCCATGTGCTCCGGGCGCTCAAGGACACGATCCTCGATCTGGAGAACAAGCACGTCATCTTGGCCGCGTTCACGTTCTCGAGCGACAAGCGCAAGGCGGCCAAGATCCTCGCCGGCGTCCAGCCGCGAAGCCCGCTCTACGGCACCATCCGTGGGCGTCACGTCGTTTTTGTCATCGACTGCTCCGGCTCCATGGGCGCTGAGGTGTTCACAAACGCGGGTCGGCGCGTCAATCGGCTCGACTACGTGCGGTATGAGCTGGGCCGCGCCCTCGCCGCGCTGCCGGCCGGCGCCACGTTCAACATCGTCGTCTTTGCGGGTGGTGTGCTGCGCTGGCAGCCGCGTGGCGTCGCCGCCTCGGTCGCCAACCAGCAGCAGGCGATGGCGTTCATGGCGCATCAGCGACCAGAGGGTGGCACCAACATCTGGGACGCGATGAAAACGGCCTTGCAGGAGCCTGGCGTCGACGAGGTGCACTTCCTCACGGACGGCACGCCGACCGCCGGCCCAGTGCGGGGTCACGCCGAGGTCTTGCGTAAGTTCCGGACCCTGCTGCCACGGCGGCGCGTGCCAATCCATGGCGCCGCGCTGCTCATGGGTACGTGGAGGGGCGACCGCAAGGCGCAGTCTGCCGAGCTGGTCTGTGCAATCGCGCACGAGACCGGCGGGCTGTGTCGGGTGCTGCAGTAGGGCGAAGCGCCGGCGGGCAGCGCCCAGCTGTTCGGCGGGCCTCACTGCGTGTTCGTTGGCGTGCGAGTTGGCGTGCTAGTTGGCGTGCTGCTGGGCGAAGGCGCGGATCTGACCGAGCATCGATACGAAACCATTGCGACGATTGGCCGAGAGCTGGTTGCCGAGGTCGAGTCGATCAAACAGGTCGCTGACGTCGAGCGTGAGGATCTCGTCGGCGGTCTTGGCGTCATACAGACTCAGCACGATCGCGACTAAGCCCTTGACGATGATCGCGTCCGAGTCGGCCTGAAAGTGCAGCAAGTCGCCCATCGCGCCAAGACCCTTCGCCCCATCGCGCTCGGCGCCAACTGCAGGCGCGGTGGTGCAATGGAGCCACACCCGGCTGATACAGCCCGGCACAAGCGCAGACTCGACCTTCATCTCATCGGGCAGCGGCGCGAGCTTCTTGCCCAGATCGATAATGTAGCGGTAGCGCTCTTCCCAGTCGTCCAAGAGCTCGAAATTCTCGACGATCTCCTCAACAGTCATCGCAATCCTCCGGGTACGGTTCGCAGCTCGCTGCCAACCCGGCGCGGACCCTACCCCATCGGGCCCGACCGCAGCCACCCCTCGCGGTCGCGGCTATTGTCCACTCTTGAGGGCCTTGCTCAGCGCTTTGGTGATGGCTTCCAAGACGGCGATGCGGGCGAAGGCCTTGTCGTTACTTGGCACAACAATCCACGGCGCATGCTGCGTGCTGGTGCGGCTGACCATGTCATTGACGGCGGCGCCGTACGCGTGCCACTTGTCGCGATTGCGCCAGTCTTCGTCGGTGATCTTGTGCTGCTTGTGTGGTGTCACCTCGCGTTCTTTGAAGCGGCGCAGCTGCTCGTCTTCGGTGATGTTGAGCCAGAACTTCAGCACGATGACCCCTGCCTCGGAGAGCTGCTCTTCGAACTCGTTGATCTCGTAGTAGGACCGGCTCCACTGGGTCGGCGTCGCAAACCCTTCGATGCGTTCGACCAGCACGCGGCCATACCAGGAGCGGTCATAGATCGTCATGCGACCGGCGCGGGGCACGTGGTGCCAAAATCGCCAGAGGTAGTGCTGGGCGTGCTCCTCATCCGTCGGCGCGGCGATTTGAATGGTGCGGTACAGCCGCGAGTCGACCGCGTCGGTGACCCGCCGAATCGCGCCGCCCTTGCCCGCCGCGTCGGGGCCCTCAAACACCAACACCGTCGAACGTTTCGCCTTGTAGGCCGACCACGCCAGCTCGTTGAGCTTGGATTGCAGGGTTTTTAGCCGTCTTTTGTAGATCTCATCGGTCAGGGTTTGGGTCATGTCGACGCTGTCGAGGAGCGTGCGTCGCGCGCCGGCGAGGTTCGGCAGGATCGGCACGCTGGGCGCATGCACCGCCGGGTCCGTGCCGACCCGCGCCAGCCGCGCCGTCATCGCGCCGAGCAGGGTCTCACCCACGGCGAGGTCGCGATAACGGCGGTCCGTCGCCTCCACCAGGTACCACGGCGCGATCCCGGTGTCCGTCGCCCGCACCACCCGCTCCGCGAGGCGCTCGAACTGGCCGTAGTGCGCCGAGAAGCCTGATTTCGTGGGCAAGTTGGCCCAGCGACTGCGGTCGTCGCGGGACAGTTCGTCAAAGCGCCGCTTCTGGTCGGTCTCTGCCATGTGAAACCAGAACTTCACGATCAGCGCGCCGTCTTGGATGATCATGCGCTCAAAATCTTCGATTCGACTAAGCTCCGCGTCGAGGTGCGCCGGCTCTGCGTTCTTGGCCATGTGGTGCACGAGCGGCGTCTGATACCAAGCGCCGAATAACACGGCGATCTCCCCGCGCGGCGGCAGGTTTCGCCAGAACCGCCAGTAGCGCGGGCGCTCCCGGTCTTCATCGGTCTCATCCCAGAACGCCCAGGTCTGCACGCCGCGGGTATCGAGCCAGTGGTTGAGCCGGTCGACCACTTCGCCTTTGCCAGCGGCCTGCACGCCTGAGACGATGATGATCACCGGCACCTTGTGCAGCGCGAGCTGCAGCTGCACTTCGAGCAGCTCGGTGCGCAGGTCTGGGATCCGCGCTTTGAAGTCGGTTTTGCTGACCTGCCGACCGACCTTGGTGGCTTCAAACATACATTCGCTCCGGCTCGCGTCGTTGCGGTGAACGACGCTGCGTCAGCAGGCTGGGACCAGCCCGGGCAGCCCTCTCAGGGTGCGCACGGTGCGGTGGCCGTGAATCTCCGCGGGGAAGTGATCGTCGGCGGGTGGCCAGGCGCGCTCAGGAAACACGCCAGTCACGTCATGCGTCGTGAACCAAGCTAGCTCGGCGAATGGGATTTGGGCGGTGCGGTGCAAAAACGCCGGTAGACCGGCCGACGAGCTCATCGCCCGTGTCGCCTCGATCTGCGTCACGAGTCGCGGCGTCCGCCGCGCGCACGCCCGCAGCACCTCAGGCTCCGGCAGCAGCAGCTGCGAGAGCCATCGGATCGTGTCGGGATCCCGACTGCGCTCCAGCGCGATGACGAGCAGCGGCGTCGGCAGCGGCAGTCCCAGCCAGGGCAGTCCCGGCCAGGGCAGTCCCAGCCAGGGCAGTCCCGGCCCGGCGTGACGCCAAGGCTGCAGCGCGGCCGAGAGTTGGACGACCGTCGGACTGATCGCCAGCCCACCGGCCTCATGCCACCAGCGCGCTCGGCGCATCATTCGGTCTCGCTCGCTGCGTCGCATGCCTCTCCAAAGGTGAAGCAGGGGGATCGCATCGGGCAGGGTGTCTCGTCAAGTCAAGCGGGCATCGTGCCGCCCTCGCCGTCGCGCCGCTCGCCCCGTGCAGAAACTGCCAGTCTGCCACTTGGTGTCGCCTTTGGTCTGCCGCGTCGGGCGTCGCGGCGAGATGATGATCACGGCGCGAAGCCAGCCGGCGACGAACGGATCACGAGCGTCCAACCGTTCATACATATCGCGGACCCAGTTGATTCTCCTAGCGCAACCGGCCTCACCTCAGGCGGCGATCGGCCGCCACTTGGGCCGTGAAACCACAGCGCACACGGCGGCCGCACCGGCGTCCCGAATTCTTTCGTGGCGGACGATTGACTTGGCCCGACGAGAAATAGCTAGTGCGCTCCGAATCTCGCCAAACTCGGCGCGACGGGAGGATGTTAAGAACATGAACAATATAAGAATATTGAGTATTTTACTCGTGTTCAGCGCGATCGTCGCGGGCTGCGGCGACGCAGCCTCTCCGACCGGCACCGACGCTGTCGGGACCGATGCGTCCGACGGTACCGGGGGCTCCGATGTCTCCGGCGCGGACGTCTCCGGCACGGACGCTGGCGGGACCGACGCAATCGAAGCCGACGGCGGCGCGGTCGATGCCATGGGCGACACTAGCGGCGCGGACGCTGGCGCCGACAGTCAAGGGAGCCCCGGCCTCTCCAGCGGTGCGCTCGTCTCCGGTGGCGGCATGTCTGCCAGCCCGTCCTACACACTGCTCCACACCCTCGGCCAGCCTATGGCGGCCCACACCAACGCGACATCCGCGAACTACCGCCTCCGTGGCGGACTCGTCGGCATCATCGGAGGCCAATAATGAACTTCCTCTCCTTCTTTCGCGGCGCAGTCGTCGCGATGCTTACGCTGTCATCGGCTGTCGCTTTCGCCGCCGTGCCGACGACCTTGACCCATCAGGGTCGCCTGCTTGACGCCGACGCCAAGCCCATCAACAGTAAGCTTGACGTCACCTACGCGCTCTATGGCGCCGCCACCGGCGGTGAAGCCCTCTGGTCAGAGACGATCGCCGTCGACTTCGTCAATGGCTACTACAGCGCCGTTCTTGGCGCCACCAACCCCATCGCCGACACCCTCGCTGGCGGGCCGTTCTACCTCGGCATCAAGGTGGGCGCGGATCCGGAGATGACGCCGCGCACGGAGCTCACCAGCGTGCCCTACGCGCTCGTGGCCGGTGATGTCGTCGGCGCCATCCACCCGGCGTCGGTCAGCGTCGCTGGGGTCGAGATCATCGACGCCAAGGGCAAGTGGATCGGCGATAAGGCCGGGTTGCAGGGCGATCCTGGCGCCAAAGGTGACGCCGGCGCCAAAGGTGACGCCGGTGCCAAAGGCGACGCTGGTCCGAAAGGCGCCGCCGGTGCGTCCGTCGTCACCGTTGACCTCCCTGCCGGCGCGACCTGCGTTGCGGGCGGTATCCAGATCACCAGCCCATCGGGTGTGGACGTCCTCTGCAACGGCGCTGCCGGCGAGAACGGCGAGGCCGGCGCGAGCGTCGTCGGCAGCTCGGAGCCCGTCGGCGAGACCTGCCCCGCGGGCGGCGTGAAGCTGATGATCGGCGAGAAGGTCTCCTACGTCTGCAACGGCATCAAGGGTGACACCGGCGCCACGGGTGACACCGGCGCCACGGGTGATACCGGCGGCAAGGGTGACGATGGCACGAGCGTCACCGCGGTTGGTCTCGCAGCTGGCGCGACCTGTACAGCTGGAGGCGTGCTCTACACCTCAGTCGATGGCGCGGTCGCGATCTGCAACGGCACCGACGGTAGTCAGGGCGACAAGGGCGACCAAGGCGACAAGGGCGACAAGGGCGACACGGGTGTCGCTGGACCGAAGGGCGACGCTGGTGCGCCTGGTTTCGCTGGAGCTCCCGGGACCCCTGGTGCGAAGGGTGACACTGGCGCCAAGGGTGACACTGGCGCGAAGGGTGAGCCCGGTGCGAAGGGTGACACTGGCCCGAAGGGTGACACCGGCGCGAAGGGTGACACTGGCGCGAAGGGTGACACTGGCGCCAAGGGCGCGACGGGCGCGACGGGCGCAGCGGGCGCCAAGGGTGACACGGGCATCGTCGCGAACGGTGTGTTCAACGGCTTCGCGGGAGCTTCGATCGCCGCGTCGACCACCTCGGTGTACGTCTTCGTTGGTCCGCAGGCGACCGTCACGGTGGGCACAGGGCAGCGGCTGTTCGCCTCCGCGCAGGCCCCGCTCGCGAGCAACGTCGCCACCGGCACCAAGACCTTCCGCTATGGCGTGTGCTACCAACCCGCGGCAGGCGGCACGGTGACGAACTTCGTCGGCGGGTCGTACTCCATCGGTGAGATCGGCACCCGGCGCGTCTCCTGGGCCGCCTCGGCCTCTGTGAAGACTGCGACGGGCTCGTTCAAAGTTGGGTTCTGCATCTCGAGCAACAAGATCGCCTTCAACCACAATGACTACGTCAACGGTTGGGTCATCGTCTCGAACTGAGGTTGTGGTGCGACAGTACGCAATCGCCGCCGCCATCGTGGTGGGTTTCGCCATGGTGGCGGCGGCCATCTACTTCCGGCCCGCAGCTCCGGCCTCTTCGGAGGTTGGCGCTGCTGGGGCGGGCCCTGAGGCCACTCCAAAGCCAAGCGGCGAGCGCCCGGCTACGACGCGCCTAGGTCGTGCCGCGCCCGCCTCGGCTCAGCCTCCTGCGCCAAAGGTGAGCGCCATACAGCGCGAAGCGGCGATTCGTGCCGCCTTGGCGCCTGAGCGTGCGCGCTGGCGCCGTGATTGTTGGGACAAGTTGGCGGCAGGCCAACCCGGCGCGCCCCACGCCCATTTCAAGATCAGCTTCGGCTTTGGATCCCATGGCGAGGAGCTGTCTCGCGGCTTCGTGTCGCCGCGCGAAGGCACCAATCCTGAAGTTGACCTCTGCATCAACCGGCTGCCGACCACGCCGTTGCGCCTGCCGACCGCGGGCGGCGCTTTCACGGCGGAGCTGTCGTTTGAGGTGCCTTAGGGACAGGCGCAGACAAGCGGGCGGGGTCTGATGACTACACTTAACACTTGCTTGCAAGTGTTAAGTGTAG
>ERZ889078.708-NODE-708-length-29255-cov-24.918973_pt1 | contig 29255 bp, 24 predicted proteins | sample MGYA00521266_ERZ889078 | MGnify/ENA primary metagenome ERZ889078 (study PRJEB32303, sample SAMEA104408618) | aquatic metagenome | biome: Brackish water; feature: Pelagic; material: water | place: Baltic Sea | collected 2014-06-16T06:34:00 | depth 76,534 m ...
AACAAAATTAAACAGATATTAACAACAAACTAATGATAAATATTAATTTTTTGATCCCTAATATTTTAGCATATTATTTTATATATATCATATTTTTTAAATACCATGATTTTCAGATGCTTTAATTTTTGACCATATAATTTGGCTACTTTTGCTCAATAATTTATTAACAATGAAAGAAAGCAGCACGATTTTGGCAATGGCATCAGATCATGGTGGATTTGAGATGAAAGAATTTCTCAAAAAAAAGCTTATAGAAGCCGGGTATAAAATTAAAGATTTTGGTACACATTCTGAAGAAAGTGTTGATTATCCCGATATAATTCATCCTCTTGCAAAAGCAATAAATAATGGTGAATATAAAATTGGTATAATTATGTGTGGTAGCGGCAATGGAGCTCAGATTGTTGCAAATAAATATCCAAATGTAAGAGCCGGATTATGCTGGAACGAGGAACAGACGATGCTAATACGATTGCATAATAATGCCAATATATTATCTTTACCCGGAAGGTTTATTCCATTTGACCAAGCCTGGAAAATGGTTGAAATATTTTTATCAACTGATTTTGAGGGTGGAAGACATGTGCAACGAGTTGATAAAATTTCGAAAATTTTATAAATATTGAATGAAAAGTAGTATTGAAAATAGCACATTTATAACGACTTCTGAAAAAGTTGCTTTTGATAAGGTACATCGTGAAAAAATTAAATTCAATATGTCGCGGTATGATGTTGCCGTAGACAAAGGTTTAAAAAAATATAGTAATCTTGATATTGCTAGAGATAGAGCGGGGTTTTTAAAGTACAAAGTTATTAATGAGCTTGATAGATTTTTAATTGAATTTGAAGATAATTTTACTGAAAATGGAGGCAAAATAATTTGGGCACAGAATTCGGAAGAAGCATTAAAGGAAATTCATAATATCACAAGTAAGCATAATATTAAGTCGGCGGTTAAATCCAAGTCGATGACCACTGAAGAGATTGAACTAAACGATGCTTTAATTAATGATGGGATTGATGTTGTAGAAACTGATTTGGGTGAATTTATAGTTCAACAGGCAGGACAAAAACCTTATCATATAGTTACTCCGGCAATGCATATGTCGAAGGAAGATGTTGCATTGTTATACAATGAAAAGTTCAATACGCCTGAAGATTTAACCCCCGAGGAACTTACCTTATATACAAGGAAACTACTACGTGAAAAGTTCACATCGGCCGATCTTGGTATTACCGGGGCTAATTTCTTAATTGCCGATACCGGATCTATTGCATTAACTGAAAATGAGGGCAATGGAATGTTATCAATGTCGTTTCCAAAGGTTCATATTGCAATTGCAGGTATTGAAAAAATTATTCCAAAACTTGAGGATCTTGATTTATATTGGCCATTATTAGCAGCCCATGGAACGGGGCAATCAATGACTGTTTATAACTCAATAATAAGTGGACCTCGCAAAAATAGCGAAATTGATGGCCCCGAAAATATGTATTTAATACTATTGGATAATGGTCGTGTTAATTTACTTAAAGAAGAAAAACAGCGTCAGGCTTTATCGTGTATTAGATGTGGAGCTTGCTTAAATGCTTGTCCTGTTTATAAAAACATAGGCGGACATACTTATAACACAACTTATAGTGGACCAATTGGATCGGTTATTACACCATATTTGGCAGGCGAAAAAAAATATAAACACTTAAGTTTTGCATCGTCCCTTTGTGGAAAATGCACAACCGTTTGTCCGGTTAAAATACCCCTACACGAATTGCTGTTAATAAACAGAAATCACGCAGTAAAAAAAGGATATACTACATTTTTTGAAAAGCAAACTAACAATATTTCATCAAAAGTATTGGGTTCAAGGAAATTACTTGATTTGTTTTCGGGAAAAACCAAAAATGCACTAATGAATTTATCAGTTGCAGGTATTTGGGGGCCACGCCGTGACTTACCTAAAATTGCTCCCAAATCATTCAATCAACTTTGGAAGGAAAAAGAAAAATAACTATTACTTCCGCAACTGGCTCGGTCCAAACATTCCACCAAAAAAGAAAGGCTTACTTTGGGGAGCCTTAAAAAAACCTTCTTTAACTTTTTGAACCTCTTCAATTGTATAAAAGGCATTCGGATTATTTGTGTTAATTATTTGAAGAGCCCCATCCAAATCCTTGCGTTTAACAATGCTAAATAGTATATTAATTGGTCCGTTTTTACCTTCAGCATTTACAATTGTTACCCCGTGATTTGCAGCACGTAACTGCTTAACAAGAATATCTGTATCCAATTTTGGAATTATTCGGATTATTACTGTGCCAATCGACATCATCTCAACAAGTATTATTCCCAAATAATTACCCAAAGCAAACCCAATTCCATAGCCTATATAGCACATAAAATTATCGAGGTGCTGCATTATTTGTCCTATGGCCACAAGCCAAATAATAACTTCCACAAATCCAAGCAAAGGAGCCAGGTACTTATAGCCACGTGCAACAAATATCAGGCGTATCGTACCAACTGACACATCCAAAATTCTTGCAATAGCTATCAACAAAGGTAATATTACCCAGTTAAATATATCAGCGCTAATCCATTCAGGCATTACTATTTCCATTTTTCTTTATTTTTTTTCAAGATATTAACTTCACTAATACTCCATAAATTGCTGAAACAATACTTGTAAATATGAACTACCATCCATAACTATCGAATCCTTTAATTGTGGTTCAATTTGCATTTCCTGATATTCGTTAATGGTACGGTTATAAACGAAATAACCCTTTGGACTTACCCAGCCAACACCTTCTCCGGTTTCAAAAAATGCAAACTCTGGAGTTGTAGGATTAAACAGATTTCGGCTCCAGAAAAAATCATCAGAATTAATGTCGAGTTGTGAAAGTATTGTATTAGCAATATCAGTTTGTGACCCAATTCTATCTATTTTACTTCCCTTAAATTCATCTACTATCACATCTCCAACCAATAGCATGGGAATACTACGATATTCCTTAGTGTAAACAGGCCAGTTATTGTATGTGTTATGGCTATGATCGGCAACTATTATGAATAGAGTGTTACTATACCACGATTGCTTTTTAGCTTTTTTGAAATATTTACCTAAACATTTGTCGGTATAATATGCTGAGTTTAAATATCCATTTTGATTTTTACTTTCAGCCCAACTGATAACATCGTCCATGGGCTGGTCGTAAGGCGAATGAGTACTTACTGTAAACAAAGCCGAGAAAAATGGTTGCTTCTGCGTATCAAGATAGTTGAGTTGTTCATTCAATATAAATTCATCATGAATACCTAATTTACCACGGGGCAAGCTACTGTCAAAGTCTCTTATCTCTTTAATTAAGTCAAATCCGTTAACTGAGATAAATGAATTAATACCTCCATACATTAGCTCCCCACCAAAAAAGAATGACGATGAATAACCCTCTTTTTCAAGTGTTTTTGTTAAACTTGGCAGGCCATTAATTTTATCAAGACTATGAGTTATGGCTGTGATAGGAGTAGAAGGAAAGCCTGCAAATACTGCCGACATTGCCTGTTCGGATCTATTTCCACTTGCATAAAAGTTTGTGAAAAGGATACCTTCTTTTTCAAGTTCCCTGAACTGTGGAGTAATTCCACTTTTTCCACCAAGCGACTCAATTAAATCAGCCGACCAGCTTTCCAGTAATAATATTACAATATTTGGCTTATGTGTATTGAGAATTTTTATTGTTGTGTCGGTAACTACTTCATGTAGTTTTTGTACTCGCTTTTTGGCAATATTATAATCGTAAAACCCAAAAGGGTTAGTATCTTTAAATTTATAGTTTTCTATTGTGCTTATTAATAAGCTATATCCAGAATTAACAGATGCCAGATTAATGAAATTATGTTTTGAAAAATATGAACTACTTTGAGTAATAGGGATTTCTGAAACACCACCTCTTATTCCGACAAATAGCAGTATTGATGCAAATACAAAAAACAAACTGCTAAGTATTTGATTGTGTGGCGCAACCATAATTCTTTCATAAATCCATCTTCGATAGAACCAAATTCCGACCCCTATCTGTATCAACAAAATTGCCATCAAAACAAAAAACACGGATGTTTCTGATGAATTGTATATTTCAGCAGGATGCGATATATAGTTTAAAGCTTTAAAATGAAGCTTTGTTTTCCATTCATCGTATATTCCAATTTCAGCTGTTGTGATTGAAATATAAACAAACAACACAAAAATAGTGTAACACAAGTTTATATAATTTAACCATTTCGTATTCCAATAAGTTTGTATGGTTAAAACTATAAAAGGTAATACTAATATATAGCTAGCCGTTGCAATATCGAGTGGTAAGGCATACCAGAACGAAATAAAAACATCACTAATATCAATACTTTCAATAGTTAATATACCGGAATAATAAATATAGAACACCATCCTGGACACAGCAAAAACCAACATCCAAAAAAGAAATTGTTTTATTAATGAAACGATAATTCTCATTGTTATAAGCGATATAAAAAGAATGCAAAGTTAACCATTACAGCAGATGTTGTGAGAACAAAATCTTTTTATTAATTTTACGAAATAACCTTTTCTAAAAATATTATTGATGAACAATAGTAATCTGCCACACAGAAAAGTAAATTTCCTTGGTATGGTTAGTTTTTTATACAAAACCCTTATTTTTATTATCATATTTAACCTTACCGAAAATTTGGAAGCCAATACTGATTCTATTGTTGCATCATACTATAACAGTGCATTGTTGTTAGAAGAAAATGGAAATTATGACAGCAGCTTGATAACCCTTGAGAATGCTGCTTTTTATTTAGATAGTTTGATTGATGAGCTAAAGGAATTAACAAATTATGTTAGTGAGGATGGACTACAACCACTTAGTAACATCGTTAGCAAGTTAACACATCAACAATCCGACAACGGGTGGAAAGAATTTGAAAAACGTTTTTCAGAAATTCATAGCGATTTCTACTCCCGTCTAATAAATGAATTTCCCGATTTAACACAAAACGAAGTAAAACTTTGTGCTTTTTTAAAACTAGGTATGAACACCAAAGAAATATGTTCAATTACCTTCCAGAGCATTAGGGCTATTGAAGCTGCCCGGTTGCGATTACGAAAAAAGCTAGGTCTGGACAACGGTGAAAACCTGAGTATTTTCTTACAGTCATATTAGAGCATAACAACTGCGCTAATAAAATAAACTTTTATCCCTGTTGTAGAATTATTGTAGTCATTTTATTGACAACGCCATATACATTTCCTTAATTTTACAGATCGTAAACCTATCAGTAAGATTATTATATGGATTCTTTACCTAAAGATATTAAGGAGGCTCTGGAAATTATTAAGACCAAACTTGTTGCTATTTCAAAACTGAATTCAAAAAGACGGTCTGTATTGGAAAAAATATCAAAGAATATTCAGGATAAAGAATTGAATAAACCTTCAAATGATATTAATGTTGGAAAGGTAACAAAACCCGACAAACTATAACTTAAACTACATACTATGAAAACAATAATTAGCAATAAAATAAATATTTAATCTTAAAAACTATAGATCATGAAAAAAATTATCTCCGTTTGCATATTGGCCGGCATGTTACCCCTTTTGGTAATTGCACAATGGTCGAATAACCCTAGCCAGAACTTAATGATCGCCGACACAATCGGCTCACAAGTTATACCGATTGTTGTAACTAACAGTCTGGGCGAAACTTATATATCATGGTATAGCGAATTCGAAGACCTTAACTTTGATGTTTATTTGCAGAAACTTGATAAAAATGGTGCAAAGTTATGGGGCGAAGAAGGATTGTTAATAAGTGACCATGAAACAAAAACCTGGGTAACAACCTATGATATGATTCTCGACCAGGATGAAAATGTAATTCTGGTCAACCAGGATAAACGAACTGGAAACAGTGATGTGTTTGCGTATAAAATATCTCCAACAGGTGATTTTCTTTGGGGAGATAATGGTCTTCAACTAAGCAATACAACAGGGTTCGATCCATCACCGCAGGTAGCAGTAGCCAACAATAACGATTTGATATTTTTATGGGGTGAAGAATTAATAGATACTACTAAAAACTCAATACTCTTTGTTGCCCGATATTCGTCAAATGGGAACAAACTATGGGAAACCATTCTTTCCGACACTTTAGATTTTATGCTTCCACAGATGCTTTATACTGATGATAATTTGATTGTATCATGGATTACCAAGAAACATCAAAAGGATACAATTCCCGGAGAAAAGGACTGGATGCATGTGTTTGCTCAAAAGTTAAACAGTGAAGGCCTTCCGGTATGGGATCATAATGTTCAAATTGACACTCTCGATTTAATGAATTTTGAATCACTTTATACAACCCCATATCTAACCAGTGATGGAAACGGGGGTGCTTATGTAATGTGGCAGTCATTTTTTATTAATGAAACGGGAGGAATGCCAACAACCTATATGAATAGACTTTATTCAGATGGTACAATTTGGTTTCCAGGCGGATATAGTGTATCTCAATTTACGGGGAACTATCATGCTGAAGCTCAGATGGTATTTCTTGAGAATGTTGATAAATTAATGGTCTGCTGGCAGGAATATCATTATGATGAAGTCAATCATATTGATTGCTGGGGTGTTTACGGACAGTTATTTGATGCTGACGGTGGATATTTGTGGGACACAAATGGACTGGAAATTATACCCTTAATCTGCTCAATGGATACAACATACAATGGAATTAGTTTGTGTCAATCCACGAGCAATAATGTTGTGTTAATGTATCAAAAAGATTATTTTTCAATTGATGGATCCGATACAAGCTTAGTAACACATATTTATGCTTCATCATTGGATATTGATGGTGCAATGATATGGTCGCCACCAATTGTTCCTCTGTCACTTACTAGCAGCGATAAATATCAGTCAGCATTGAGCAACCTTGTTGATAATCAGTTTGTATTGGCCTGGAACGATAATATTTCAAATCCCAATAATTATTTTGACTATGGGATTTATGCCCAAAACATAAGTGTTGATGGTGAGATTGGACCTTTGTCGATTCGCGATAAATCAGAGAAAAACATCTTTGATGTTATTGTGTCCCCAAACCCGGCAGTTAGCTTTGTGAATATAGATTATACTCTAAAGTCAAATGGATTTGTAAGTATTAGCTTACTTGATATAAATGGTCAAATAATAAAGCAATGTAGTGAAGGTGAGAAAACATCAGGTGTTTACACAAAATTAATGAATATATCATACTTGAGTTCAGGTATGTATATTCTTAAATTGCAGGTAAATAATAACGTTGCTTATGACAAAATTATTAAGAAATAGATATTTTTAATTGTTGTCAGATAAATTAAAAATACTCAACGATAACAACGAAATTATGTACTAAATATCAGGATGTACTCTCTTTGTCAGGTATCTAATCCCTTCAAAGGGAACATATCCCATTTTCTTAAAGGCTTCAAATGAATCATCATTATAGCCCTCAATCTGGCATGCAAATATTCCTATTCCCTGCTCTTCAAGCCATTTTTCACCGGCATCAACCAGCTTGCGTGCAATTCCTCTATTACGGTATTCCGGCAGTACAACAACCCTGTTTATCCATCCTTTTCTGCCATCGTGAGTAATCAGGGCAGAGCCAATGTAATCATCAGCCATTTTAGCAAATAGAAATTGACAGATACCATTTTGCACCTCCTTTTCAATGCTTTCTCTACTGTCACGACCAAGTGGCTTATATGGTAATCCGGCTGCTTCCCACAATTTAATAAGGGTATCATAATCGCCGGGGAGGTAGTTTATGATTTTGGTCATTTGTCAATAATCAATAATAAGTAACCTCAGCTTTTGGGTTAATTCTTTTGAATTCATCTACTCGGGAGCTCTTTATTGAAGTATTATAACACTGCAATAAATCTAATTTTGACAGATCGAATAGCGGCTTTAGATTTTTAATGCGAGTATTATTTATATATAACTTTTCGAGCGAACCAAGGCTTTTTATATATTTTAATGATTTGATTTTAGTGCCGGCAACATCAAGAATTATTAAGTTTTTGAGTTTGGAAATTGGTTCCAAATCTTCAACAGAAGTGTTTTCAAGTCTCAATTCTTTAAGTTTAAATAGTTGTGAAATTGATTCGAGATTAAAAATAGGATTCTTGGCAAGATTTAGTTTTTTCAAGTTTGATAAAGAAAGTATTGGAGATATGTCAGTTATGGAAGTATTGTTTACTGTTAGTTCCTCAAGAAGTAAAAACATGTGAAGCGGAGATAAGTTACTCAGCGACATATTATTTACAATAACAAGGCTTGATAAATTTACTAGTTTCTGTAGTTCTTCTTTTGATGGGCTTTGGGGTAAATCGAGTTGTGAACGAAGAACGGATTGCCATTCTGAATCCACATTATTCCACCACATTCTAAGTTTATCACTTTGATATATTATTAAACAATCATTGTTTTTAACCTTGAATTCCAAAACGGTTTCGTTTGTTACACCTGTTTTATCACAATAAATAACCTCAAGCTTATTGGATCCGGATAGTGGTGAGATATCAGCTATTTTTGTTTCATCAAACATTATTTGCTTTATATTGTGAAGTGATGAAAGAGGGTCAAGAGATTTAACATCTGTATTAACTAAATTTAGCACTTCCAGATTACTTAACCCCGACAAAGGAGTTAAGTCGTTAATTGACGTGTTTTGTAGTTCCAGCACTTCTAACCTGTGTAACATACTAAGGGGATCCAGAGATTTGATATTTCGATTATAGGCTATAGATAACGTGTTCTGATTTATAAGATAGTGTAGTTTTTCTTTAGTCACAGGTACAGAAATACCATATGTGGTTTTAAAAATATTCTGCCACTCTGCAGATAAACCATTCCACCAATTCACAAGTTCCTGCGAATTATAAATAACCAAACAAGAGGGATTGTTATCCATAAAAGTACTTGCTTCGCCCAATTTTATTTTACTATTATCACAATAAATCACCTTTAGTAAACCAAGATTGTTCAATGGGCTAAGGTCATAAATTCCGGTATTATTAGCCTGTAATATCGAAAGGCTCGAATAACTTGAAAGAGGCCTCAGATTTTTAATTAATGTACTATCAATATTTAAATTTTGGATGCTTGATATTGAATCTATCGCGCCCAGTGATTCAATTTTAGTATTCGAAATGTTCAAGTCGGAAAGCAATGATAGATTGTTTAATGGGCTCAAATCCAAAATGCCGGTATTCGATATTTTTAAATGTGATAACTTGATCAGCTCTGACAGAGCGTTAATGTAAATAACCTTTGAATTTGACAAATCCAGTTTAGTTACATTGTTTAGATTTTTCAGAACATCAATATTTTCAATTAATGTATTTGATATGTTGATTTCTTTCAGTGTGGAAATATATCTTAATGACCCAATATCACTTACAGAAGATCCCGAGCATTCAAACACTTCTAATTTTTTTAGATTTCGAATGGGGGTAAGGTTATCGATTAGGGTATTTGACATGTTAAGATCAACTAATTCCGATAGTTCTGATATAGGATCAAGATTGTAAATTATAAGATTGTTTGAGATATCAATTTTTTGGATTTTTCTAAAAGTCTTTAATAACCTATATATAGTATTGGTATTAACGGTGATTGTATCTGGTGTAATGTTTGTAACTGTATCATAAACAATTAGTAGTGTGTCTGCTGCAAACAGAGGAGGATCGGTAATATCATCATCAATCAATAATGCCGTATCGGCAGTTATTGTCTGTGTCCATTTCATTGTAACAATAGAAGTATCCGAAAACCAAATTATGTTTTTAAGTGGAAGTGTGTCATATACAATTATTGAACTACCAAAAAAGTTTTTCCATTCGTCTGACATGTTGTTCCACCAGTATTTTAACTCTTCTTTCTCTTGGATTTTAGTAGTATAAATGCTAGCTATCTTCAGATCATTTTGAAGAGGATCAAAGTTGATCTCGATATATCGTAATTGATTGTTATTAACAGTATCATTACCCACAGTTATTCCTTCAAGATGTCTGTTCAACGAAAGTTTAAAAACCAGCACATTATTATCAGTAACTAACTGTTCAATTTCATCAATTTCAAAATTAAATTTTACTTGCTTAAAAAAGAAATCAATATCTTTTAAATATGCCTGAACATCTTTGTTTAGTGGTATTTCGCGATTTTCATCAAGATCATCTTCAATCTGCACTTTATCGTCAACAAAAATTTTCATATAACTTTCGTTGAAAATTATATCCTTATCAGATGGCAATTCATTAGGATTACCCAAAAAGTTTAATGTGCCTTCCAAATAGTTAACGATCTGCCTGCTTTGCTCCGCATACTTCTTAATTTGCTCCAAAGATAATATGCTGTCGTTTTGTGCAGCACAGTTGTTCGAGAAAATAAAAATCCCCAGAAGAAATATAAAAATTAGTTTGCTCCGCATAATTTGTAAGTTCTTATTAATTCCTGTTTATCAGCCTCGTTAACATAAACAAGGTTTGATATTAACCATCCCGAATTTATATCATCCCGGTTAAAAAACGACAATTCAAAATACCAATTATTTATTTGAAAAAAATGAAACTTTACACTATCTATTTTTTTAAACTTCAATTGATTAGTTTTCATCATATAAAAAAACAGTGTTAAATAATCGGGTTGATAGTTGGTAGATGCGTATAGTTCAACATACCCTGAGTTTTCAAGAGCTTTATGAAGGTTCATAAAATCAAGTTCATGACTTTGGGGATGTAAAAAGTGCTTTGTTTGCTCAGTAGAGTCGACCTTTGGAAATAACAAGCTGAAATTACGGAAATACACATTACTCAATATCCATTTCGACCCAAGGTTTTCCTCCTCCAGAGTTAGAAAAAGAATCAGGCTTTCTTCTCTTCCCTTTATCATAAAAGTTGCTGATACCTCCGCATACCAATTGTTGTCTAAAAAATTTAGATATACTGGAACCTTCTCGTTGGTAACATCATTTATAAAATACTTCTTCAGGTTTCCTGAAGTTCGAGGGTTGTAATTGTCGAACATTCCGGGAAGGACTTTTCTGCGCAATTCATTGTCTCTGTACTTATTATCAGTTTGGGCAAGTAATTTACCATAATTATCTTCTTCCATATTGAATCGATGAACAAACTGCCCAACCTGTTTATTCATTGCATATAGTGTCGACTCATCATCACTAAAACCATTAAACGACTGGGCATTGGTAAATAAAACTACTACAAAAATCAATATAATAATTGAAATTATTCTCCGCATATTTTTAAGTTTTGGCCCGTATTTTGCACAAAGCATCGGACGTGCAAATTTAGTTTATTATTAAAAACGTTAGTTAAGGAAAATAATTATTGATCACAGGTTTCGGTTTAGTGCAATTTGTTGATGACAAAGATAATTATATCCATTTTTTCTTACATTTGAAAGTTCTAAACAATCCCCAACAACATGAATAATAATTGTTTTAAGCTGGTGATAATAATATTACTGGCCATTCAACCAATCTTAACCATAGGTCAGACTAAAGAAAAAAATGATCCTTTAACCGATAAAACTTTTTCAGGATTGGAATTCAGGAATATTGGTCCCGCACTAATGTCAGGACGAATTTCTGATATTGCTATTCATCCTGAAAATAGTAGTATTTGGTATGTGTGTGCCGGATCAGGTGGAGTATGGAAAACCATAAATGCTGGTACCACATGGACACCCATTTTCGATGATCAAAAAGTATTTTCTATAGGATGTGTGAGTATCGACCCTAATAATCCACACATTATATGGGTTGGAACAGGGGAAAATGTTGGCGGTAGGCATGTTGGTTTTGGAGATGGGGTTTATCGTAGTGATGATGATGGCCATACCTGGAAAAATATGGGATTGAAAAATTCGCAACACATTTCCAAAATTATTGTACACCCAAATAATTCAAATATTATTTGGGTTGCGGCACAAGGTCCTTTATGGTCGAAGGGTGGCGATCGTGGTTTGTTCAAGTCAATTGATGGTGGATTAACATGGAAAAAAACACTTGGCGATAATCAATGGACAGGAGTTACCGACATTGTAATTGATCCCAGAAACCCTGACTTGATTTATACCGCAACATGGCAAAGAAACAGGACCGTTGCATCATACATGGGAGGCGGACCCGGATCTGGTATTCACCGTTCGCTAGATGGTGGGCTAACCTGGGAAAAACTCAAGATAGGACTACCCGATTCCAATATGGGTAAAATAGGTCTTGCCATTTCTCCTCAAAAACCAGATGTTGTATACGCTGCAATTGAACTTGATAGAAGAACAGGTGGGGTTTTTAAATCCAACAATCGTGGCGCATCGTGGGAAAAACAATCTGAGACTGTTTCGGGAGCCACCGGACCGCATTATTATCAGGAGCTTTATGCAAGCCCTCATGAGTTCGACAAAATTTATCTTGCTGATGTGCGAATTCAGGTAAGTGAGGATGGAGGAAAAACCTTCTATCGCATGAAAGAGGATAACAAACATTCTGACAATCATGCAATTGCTTTTAGGAAAGATGATGCAGATTATTTGCTTGTAGGAACCGATGGTGGCATCTACGAGAGTTTCGATAATACTGAAAATTGGCGGTATATGGCCAACTTGCCATTAACTCAATACTATAAACTGGCGCTGGATGATGCTGAACCCTTCTATAATATTTATGGGGGCACTCAGGATAATGGTACTCAGGGAGGACCTTCAAGGACTAACACCAAAAGTGGCATAAGTAATTCAGACTGGATTATGACATTATTTGCCGATGGGCACCAACCCGCTACCGAGCCGGGAAATCCAAATATAATATACTCCGAATGGCAGGAAGGTCATCTAAATAGGATTGACCTTAGCACAGGGGAATTTGTTTTTATTCAACCTCAACCCGGGGCTGGAGAAGACTATGAACGATACAATTGGGATGCTCCAATTCTTGTTAGCCCACATTTGCCAACGAGGCTTTATTTTGCTTCGCAAAGAGTGTGGCGTTCGGATAACAGGGGCGATAGTTGGTCTACGATTTCGGATGACCTGACACGTAATCAGGAAAGGATGACATTACCGTTAATGGATCAAACATGGAGCTGGGATTCACCTTGGGATATTAATGCAATGTCGAATTATAATACGATTACTTCGTTGACAGAATCACCATTACAGGAAGGTCTGATATATGCAGGTACTGATGATGGGTTGATCCAGATTACTGAAAACGGTGGAGATAGTTGGAAAAAAGTTGAGGTTAGTAAACTTCCCGGCGTGCCATCATCAGCATTTGTAAATGATATTAAAGCCGACTTACATAATCCAAATACTGTTTATGTGGTTCTTGACAATCACAAATCGGGCGATTTTAAACCATATGTTTACAAGAGTACAAATCGTGGAAACACATGGCAATCAATAAGTGGTAATATACCAGATAGTACTTTGGTATGGCGAATAGTTCAGGATCATGTAAAGCCCGAACTGCTATTTATAGGAACCGAGTTTGGAATTTATACTTCCATCGATGGAGGAAAAAAATGGATCAAATTAATGGGTAATGTGCCCACTATTTCCTTTCGAGATTTGGCAATTCAAAAACGTGAAAACGATCTGGTTGGAGCTTCCTTTGGCAGAAGCTTTTTTGTGCTGGACGATTATAGCGCCTTACGATTTGTTAGTGAAGATCAATTGAAAAAGGAGGCTACACTATTTCCGGCACGAGATGCGTTGTGGTATTTGCCAAGACCGGATCAAACATTTGGAGGAAAGGGTTCTCAGGGAGAATCTTATTACATTGCTCCGAACCCTCCTTTTGGGGCAGTTTTTACCTACTATCTTGCCGATGAGTATTTAACAAAAAAAGCTGACCGCCAGAAAAGAGAAAAAAAACTAATTGAAGAGAAAAAAGACATTGTTTTTCCGGGATGGGATGTGGTTGAAACTGAGCGTAATGAGGAAGCTCCGGTAATATTTCTAACAATTAAAGATAGTGCAGAAAACATTATTCGACGCATTGAAGGGCCTATCGGAAAAGGTTTTCATAGGGTTGCATGGGATTTACGAACTCCGGCATCACAAGCAATAAATATTAATAGTAAAAGTGTTTTTGATTCGTATTCGTCATCTGGTTTTCTGGTAACCCCTGGAATCTACACAGCTAGTTTATCAAAGAGAATTGATGGAAAAGTTACAGAATTATCGGAGTCGGTTTCAATCAAAGTCAAAAAGCTTTACGATGGTGAGCTGGAAGGTTCTTCACCTAAAGAAGTGACCGCTTTTTGGAATGAAATAAACAGCATGCAAATGTCGACTTCAGCATTCAATATTGTACTTGACAATGCTGTTAGAAAGGTTGCTGGAATGAAAAAGGCATTTACCGTAACAAATCTTACAGATGATTCAATTGATGGTGAAATTTATTACCTGAACCAACAATTGATTGATATAAAGAAAAAACTATATGGCAATAGTTCGAAAGATCAAATTGGGGAAAAGAACAACCCTACGGTTATGAGTCGACTAAGTGCTGCCTCCATGGGTGTTCAAAATTCAACTTATGGCCCAACACCTACCCATGTTAAGAGTTTAGAAATAGCAAAAACAGAATTTGCTAGCATCAAAACAGAACTTGAAAATGTTGTGAATATTCAGATTCCCAATGTTGAAAAGCAATTAATTAATGCTGGAGCTCCATGGATTGAGGGTCAGGAAATTCCAATTGATTAACAGATTGTATTTTGTCATGCTGAGCGCAGCGAAGTATCTCTACTCAAACCATAATTGGGTTTCTTCACTTCGTTAAGGAGGATATTAACTTGCAACGTAGATGATATGGACTCATACCGTAGCCTACACCCTCGTTTTTATCCCCTAACAAACAGCGCTTTTACAATTTCTTGCGCCATTTTTGGATTTTCTTTTAATCTACGAGTTGAATATGCGAACCATTGTTTTCCATATGGTGTATAAATACGCATCCTGTAACCCTTTTCCAATATTGACTTTCTTAATCCGGGAGTAACTCCATATAGCATCTGAAACTCAAACTTATCGTTGGGAACATTATATTTTTCGATTAATTTGTAAGCACCCTCAACTAGTTTTTCATCATGGGTAGCAATACCAGGATAAATTCCATTTTTGAACATATGCTCAAGATCTTCTAAAAAGTGCTCATTAATTTCAGCATATTTTTTATAGGCAATTTTTTCCGACTCAACATAAATTCCCTTACATATCCTATAGTTTATAGGATTGTCTTTTGAGTGCATGTCCATCATAGCATCTATGTCGGGTAATGTACGATGTAAATATGCCTGTAGTACCAGGCCAACATTTTTTGGAAACTCTTTTTTTAACTTCCTAAAAAGTTCTATTTCAAGATCAACACATTGCGAATCTTCCATATCTACCCTAACGAAGTTATTATACTCAACAGCCTTCTTTACGATTTCCCTTATCATTTCATAGCATGCATCCTTGTCGATAAGCAACCCAAACATTGTTGGTTTTAGTGAATAATTACCATCGATATCACTTTTTTCTACGGTTTCAATTATTTCCAGATATTCATCGCGATTCTTTTCTGCCTGCGATATCTCAGTAATAAATTCACCAAGAAGATCTATGGTAACCATATTACCTTCTGTGTTCAGATTTTTTGCAATATCGATTGCTTCGCCCAGGGTTTGGCCTGCAATATATCTTCTAGAAAAGATCCAAACAAGACTCTGTGGCATCAATGGCAATATTGCTGCTATTAATTTATTTATGAACATCATAATTATAGGATATTTGTTATTTTTTTCAAGCAGCAAATTTAGATAGAATAGTTCAAATCCAAGTAAAAACACGCTATTTTTTCACCATATAAATAGCCACATAACATACTGAATTAAAACGCATTAATAGTAAGGCGACAAAATATTATTCTCAATATATTCAAAACCACCCGTAATTCATGTTAATTAATTAACAATAGCCGGATAAAGTGCAATACATTACATCAATAATCATAATGTTAATAATGTTTGTTATTATTAATAATTAGATGTAATTTTGCCGCCCGATTTTTGTGTACAGTGAAACAGATGGTTGAATATATTATACCCGTTATGGGTCTTGCCTTAGGAAGCCATAGCTATACTTATAAAATCGATAATACGTTCTTTAACAATTATGAGTACTATGATACTGATAACGGGCTATTGGAGCTGGTTGTGGAATTGGTAAGGGAATCAAATTTAATGGATATTAAATTTCATTTTAAGGGATGGGTTGAGCTAAATTGCGATCGATGTCTTGAAAAATTTAAGATGAATGTTGAAAATGATTTCCGACTTATCGTAAAATACTCTGACGCTTACGAAGAAATATCAGATGAGGTTATTACAATTCCAACAAACGAAAGCAATGTTGACCTTAGTCAGTATATTTATGAATATATAAATTTGATGTTACCAATTAAGAAAGTTCATCCTGACGATGACCAGGGTAATAGTACTTGTAACGAAGATATGATTGATAGACTTAACAAGTACTCTGAACAAAAAGATGATCCTCGTTGGGACGCTTTAAAAAAATTGAAACTAGATTAAAGTTAATAAATAAAGAATAATAAAATGGCACATCCAAAACGGAAAATTTCGAAAACCAGAAGAGACAAAAGAAGAACTCATTATAAAGCTGAAGCTCCTCAATTGGCAACATGCCCAACTACAGGAACAATTCATGTTTACCACCGTGCATATTATGTTGATGGCGACATGTATTACAAAGGCAAATTGGTAGTTGAAAGCGCCAAAGCTGAATAGTCATAAAATACTTTATCAGTCAAATATTAGGCTTAACCAAGGCGAATATTTGAAAAAAATCGAAAAAGCTCTTGTGTATCTAGGTATCCAAGGGTTTTGTTTTTTTACACGGATATGTATTATGTAGGTTCTGGCATATAAACTTATGCCAAAGTAAAAATTGTATTTTTGCTTTAGATTAAATTGAAAAAAACAAAGGATGTCGAAAATAAATGCAGCAATTACCGGAATTAATGGTTGGGTTCCTGACTATATACTAACAAACGAAGAATTATCCACAATGGTTGATACCAATGATGAATGGATAATGACACGTACCGGAGTAAAGGAAAGACATATATTAAAAGGTGAAGGACAGGGTACTTCAGTTATTGGAGCAAATGCCGTTGAGGGGTTACTTAAAAAAACAAAAACCTCTCCCGAAGAGATAGATTTGGTAATATGTGCAACTGTAACTCCGGATATGCTGTTTCCTACAACAGCAAACATAATTAGTGAAAAAGTTGGAATTAAAAATGCATTTTGTTTTGATATGAATGCTGCCTGCTCAGGGTTTTTATATGCCTTAGAAACCGGTCGCCGATATATTGAGTCGGGGCAGTTTAAGAAGGTTATAGTAATTGGTGCCGATAAAATGTCATCAATAGTTGATTATACCGATCGCACAACATGTATACTATTTGGAGATGCAGGTGGAGCAGTGCTGCTTGAACCAACTACTGAAGATGTAGGTATTATTGATTCAAAAATGTATAGCGATGGTGTTGGTATTCCTCACTTGTATCAAAAATCAGGTGGATCAAAATATCCCCCAACTATTGATACTGTTACTAATCGCGAACACTTCATTTATCAGGAAGGGCAAGCAGTTTTTAAATTTGCTGTTACCAAGATGGCTGACGTTAGCGTTGAGATAATGGAGCGCAACAACCTAAAATCTGAAGACATTGCATATCTTGTTCCTCACCAGGCCAACATGCGTATTATTGAGGCCACAGCACGCCGCATGGGACTGGAAAAGGAAAAGGTAATGATCAACATCGAACGTTATGGGAACACAACCAATGGAACTATTCCAATGTGTTTACACGAATGGGGGCCTAAACTAAAAAAAGGAGATAACATTGTTCTTTCGGCATTTGGCGGAGGTTTTACCTGGGGCTCCATTTATTTAAAATGGGCTGTTGACGGAGATTCGAAGTAATCTTCAATAAAAATATTGAGAAGCCATCCGAAATCGGGGTGGCTTTTTTATTTTTTAGAAATAAATGCAAACCTTGCCCAAACTGGTAAGTGATCTGAAATATCGCCAGCTTCATATATTACATCAGCATCCAAACAATCTAAATACTTGTTATTGTAAAAAATGTAATCGATTTTTATATTGGGTTCTTCACTATTGAAAGTGAAATAGTGCTCAGGGTTAATATTATACTCTTCCTCGGTTATTACCGTTGAGATACTTGGGTGATTCATTATAACATCAATTGTTTTCTCAGGAAATGCATTTTCGGCAAAGGGAGGTGTGCAATTAAAATCACCCAATAAAATGACGGGATGGTTTTGCTCATATTTTTTAAATATATCCAATACAATGTCCGCCTGAAGTTCACGAGTTGGCGCATCCCATGCTTCAAAGTGCACATTGATAATCAATAAGCTATCATGTTTAGTGGGCACCCATACCAACTGTGCTAACCTTTCCAGATAAAAATCGTTGTAGTAAAATGGGTTTGATTCTGGTTTTGGCAGCACAACGAAATCATTCGAAAGTATTGCCGAATGCGAAAGCACAGCCTGACCTGATAGCATTCTACCAAAATTGTATTTAATTGGCCAATATGGAAATGGTACATATTGCTTATCCCAGTTTACTGCCATTGCCCCACTGTGAAAACCAGTCAGTTTACCTAACTTTTCCATTTGATTGATATCATATGTTCTTTTCGAATTAAAATCGATCTCTTGAAAAGCAACTATATCAGGCTCTTTATCTTTCAATAGTATGACAGCTTTCTCTTGATTGGATTCTATCAAACTTTGAGTTCTGTCAACGGCCAAATTGTTGGTCATGCCTGATAAATAACCAATATTATAAGTTGCGATAGAGAAAGTATCCTGAATTACTCTACCTCCATTATCTGAAAACGCTAAGATTTTTGAGTATTCAGTTTCATTATAAAGTGGTCGTCGAGCCCAAAAATAGAACACAACAAAAGCAATTACTAATACAAACAGGATGGCGGTGGTGGTCTTAATAAATTTCATAATTTCTCAAATAAATATCTAACCTGAATAAATTTTCACGCAAAGCCGCAGAGGCCGCAAAGGGTTGAATTAATGCACAATAAGCGCAAGGGTGTAGTTGCTTAAATATAATATTTCTAAAAATCTTTATTACATACTAATCGTTCTCTGCGTCTCTGCGACTTTGCGAGAGATTATGTATACAATTTAGGATAAAAGTATATAATTCTATCCAACCTCAGATAATCTTATTGTCCCAATTTAATTGATAGCCCTGGAGTTCCAGCTCCCATTATCAAAAAACATTACTTCATTAAACCCTGTTTCCAATAGTTTTGAAGATGCTTCCTCAAATCCCAAATTCAGTTCATCTGGTTGATGTGCATCCGAGGATATCAATATGGGAATATTAAGGTTTTTAACCTTTTGTAATGTTATTCCATCGGGAAACAATCCGGGAAACCGTTTTTTATATATACCCCTTGTATTAACTTCAACAATAAGATTCTTTTGCTTAATGAGATCTAAACACTCATCAACAAGGTTCTGATACCAAGGCTCGTCCTCCTTAAAATAACGATCCTTATTGTGCATTTTTATTTTGTCAACATGGCCAACAATATCGAACATTTGTGTGTCGATCATTTCATTCATTTGATGATAATAAGCCTTAACTGCTTTCTTGATATCTCCATCGAAATAATTCTTAAGTCCCTGATCGTAGGTCTCATATCTTGGGCCATCGGTAAACCAAAGGTCATCAACATTTGGCGGCTTTACCAGATGTACTGACCCGATTAGATAATCAGTTTCACATTTGTTTTTCCAGTAACCAAAGTCTGTTGACATACCCGGGATATAATCCATTTCGAGCGCACGATAAATACTTACTTGACCACTATACTTTTCCTTAAGCTGAATAATTATGTCAACATAGCTATCAACGTTTTCTTGTTTTAACGAAAAAGGATTGTCGAATGGAAGAGGAGAGTGCTCGGTAAACCCCAGAGATGAAAACCCAAGTGTAATAGCTTTTTTGACGTAATCCTCGGGATTATTTGCACCATCCGAAAAGTTACTATGTTGGTGTAGGTTGTAGTTTATCACAGACTGTAAAATTTTCACAAAGATAATATTGGCAAGTAATGAAATGTAAATTATGGTTAATTATTTACCAAAACCAGTGGTGTTCTCACTATGCTTCCTAACATAATCCAAAATTTCTTTACCTTTATCAGAAGCCATTTTTATCTGGTCAAAATCAACCACATGGTTATTTAGGTATTGTAATATTAATTCATCATTGGCAAAAGAACGTGGATGGATACCGGAAAAAAAGAATCCCATTTTTTCAAATTCTGAAGTGTATTTTGCCGTTAAGGGGTCGGCTAACCTCAGCCTGATAAAAACAGTTGATATGTGATTGGCACAAATATTATTTATTATGCGACGAACTTCCGTTAGTATATTTTTACCAAAAGTAACAACCTTAATATTTGCTGTTTGATTGTCTATATCGGTACTAACCGATATCTCAGAACTACTATTAGAAGGAGTTAAGTCAAAGTTTGATTTTCCAATTTCGGGACTGAAACCAATATTTTCATACAGACCGATGATAATTTCCGAGTGGTGATCGGGAGGATAGATGATCATCTTTTTTGGAAATTCCATATACCTAAAAGAAATAACAACACTTTCACGGTGTGGTTTTTCCAGAGTAATATCTTCAAAAGTTAATGTACGAAATGATGAAAGCAATAGGGCACAATCGCGGAGTCCAAATTTATTTAATGATTTTTGTGAATAAGGATGACTCGTAACTCCCTGTGCAAAAACACCGGTAAACCCTAGTTTCTTTGCCTCATCCATTGAAGTAGACATCATTTTATTCATACAACCAATTCCCCGGTATTCTGGTTTTGTAAAGGCCACCCCAATCTCAGGAATATTTTTATCTGTACTCCTTTCAAAGGCAATATGTGCGATTACTTCATCAACATCGGTAATTGCAATGAAAGATAATAGTTGTTTCTTTTTGTTTAATTCCCTTACCCTGTCGGGATAATAAATATCAGCATGCAAATATGTATTTCCATAGGTACAATATGCAACCTTGGAGACGGCGATGGCTTCGTGTGGCTTCATTCGCCTAACTACATAATTAACATGTTTTTCATGCGGCAGAACTGTGTTTTCTGAACAAGTGTTATGTGAATTCTCTAATCCTGTGGTTTGAGTTTTGTATTTTTTCAGGTAACGAAACATGTGTGTTTCTATCTCTTCATTCCCCAAACTATGAAACCACACTTTATCCATTAATCGCTTAACCATTATACTACTAAAGTCCCTGTATTCAGATTTGGGTATTTCAATATTACTGACGATATGATGGTCTGATTCAGGAATATACTGGATATTATTTTCTTTGATAATGATCATAAGACCCATGGCTTGCACTTCCAGGATTACTTCAAATGTAGATTCATCATCTTTTGTGTATTTATATCTGATTACATTTGATATAGCCTCTTCTGTTGCTATTTCAAGTTTTGAAATATCGTTCTTTTCGAACCCCATTATTTTAGCCATAATACGAATTGCATTAAGCAGTATAGGTAGATAATCAATGTTGTAGGGAAGGCCGATTTTAATTTTATGATTTTTCATAGAAGTCAATAATTTCAGCTCAACTAAAGTAATAAAAATTGAAATAGGAAGTGTTTCGCATGGCTTACTAAAACCACGCTAGTTTTTCAAGAAGCACTAATTAAAATAAATGAAATACTTTTTCAAACCCAATTCTCCCTTTAAGGAGTCCACAATCTAATGTTATTGCTTGATAAATTTTCCTGTATATACTTTGTCGGGTGAGCTCAATATTAATACATAGCTTCCTGGTAGTAGCAATTCAGTATTAATTTTGTTGTTGGTAACGATCATTTGTAAACATAACTTTCCAGAGAGATCAAATATTTTCAAGCTATCAATGTCTTCATAATTATCGATGTAAATATGATCTGTAACCGGATTTGGTGACACTTGAATAATTTCACTATCAGTATTGTAAGAAATACTATTAGCAAAACTATCAAACATCCACAAATATGCATCTCTAAAATTTTCTCTCCACAAAGTCTCATTATGCTGGCCACCTTGTATCTCCTTAGAAAACAATTCTTCAGAGCCAAAACCAAGCTCGGTAAGGGTATCGTGCATATTCCACATGCCCTGTACATATTCTTCACCCTCTAAGCTACCAATGAGCTGATATAGTTTCATAGTTTGTTGTTTGCCGGCCTCCATTGTAAATGACCAAATTGTATCGGAAATCCAATATGCTGGCGAAAAAATCCCTGCCTTTCCATATACATCCTGATTTGATAGTACGCCGTATTGTGAAATAATTCCACCCATTGAGCTTCCCATTAATCCTGTATTTTCACGATCTGGTTTGGTACGATAGTTTTCGTCGATAGTTGGTTTTAATGTTGTTACCAGAAAATCGATATACTCATCACCCTGTCCTCCTCCATATTGATTATTAACCCATGGTAAATATTCATTAATTCTTTCAACACCGCCATTATCGATAGCTACAACAATGGGTACCTGATAACCATCATCGTAAAGCTGATTAAGGGTTTCATCAACTTCCCATTCACCTGCAAAGGATGTAAACATATCAAATACATTTTGGCCGTCATGCATATAAAGAACAGGATAACTTTGGGTGGTATTATCGTAATCGGGAGGGAGGTATATCCATATTCTGCGATTTCTATCAAGTTGAGGCATATAGAAGTTATCATCCAGAATAATAACATTATCAGCAGCTGTGGTGCCACCACCACCACCGTTATCAGCCCAGTTTAATATATCAACATTAACAGTATCACCATTACCATATGTGAACTCTCTATTTGCTATTTCTTCGCCGCTTGCCCCCTTTTCAACTGTTCCCCAATCACCACGGGTAAATTTAAATAGGATGGTTGTTCCATCAGGCTCTTCCGGTAGCGTTATATCCCAGAGGTCGTTTTCGTTTTTTGTTAGCTCGTAATCAGGGTTTCCCGGATCCCAACCATTTAGATCACCGGCAATGTAAATAATATCTTCCGAAGGGGTGTTAGCAGGAATTGTGTTTAAAATAAATGTAACCTGTCCGAAAACTAAACTTACAGTGAGTAACAATATTGAAGTAATTATTTGTCGTTTCATAAGCGGTGCAATTAAATTCATGTATTTTAATTAATAATAAGCTTATTTATGGCTTTATTATTTTTCGACTCTGTAACAGCAAAATAGACCCCTGGATTATAATCATAAACATTGAGGCTGGTACTGCTTTTGCCTTCAATTTCTGTACTATAAACTACATTTCCCAAAGTGTTCATTAAAGTAAGATAAATTTTGCTTTCTCCCTTATTCATAAAAGTTACTTTTTCATGAGAGGGGTTTGGGTATACCTTAACTTCGATGTCTTTCATTTCTTCAGTACCAAGCCAAAAATAAACTTCCATGGAAAGTGTATCCCAACTAATCAGATCACTTTTAACAAATTGTGTTACCCTGTAATCTCCGTAATCTATATATTCATGCACAGGATTCTGTTCAGTGCTATAGGTTCCATCTCCAAAATCCCAATACCAACTAGTTGCTGATATGCTCTGATCATAGAACTCATACAAACCATAGTCATTGTAGTAAAACCCGGCTATTGGTTTATGAATATCATATGTAAAAGACACTGTACTATTAAAAACAGTATCCCAATAATTATTTGGGGTTCCGGGCCAATCACCATTGTCGGTTCCATAAAACTCATGACCTTCCCCACTAACAAAATATTTTTCTACGTCGTTACCAAAGTTTTCAATTTGCTCGGCAATTAAATCGCTTCCATATGTTGCTGGAAAGGCCGGGTTTCCAAAAGCACTTCCATAGCCAAAAGGAACAGTGGCATCAGCCGTACCATGAGCAAGAAAAACAGGAATAGTATCTATTGAAATTATTAGTGAAGTATCCTGAAGTGCTCCCCAAAGAGCAATTAATCCATTTGCTTTACCTGAGTGTTGATAGCTATTACCTGAGCAATCCAAGCATCCAAGATCCGGATTGATATATGTTTCAGGTGGGCGCTCATCTTCGGTATCCATATACAAATTATGGAGACCAACGTATGCTCCTGCACTACTCCCAAGCATGTAAATATTGTTGGTGTCAATTCCGTAGTAAAGTGCATTTTCCTTCAGAAATCTGATAGCTGATCTACCATCCTGTACTCCTCTATAAACAGCCCTTGTGGAACTTTCCGAGCTAAATACATTCATACCTAATCTATAGTCAATACTAGCGGTTACATATCCTCTATGAGCCATCGAATCACAAAAAGCGACCATATCTTCAGCGGATTTAGTCCCGGAAACAAATGCTCCTGAGTGTGCGCAAACAAGGACTGGTCGATAGTTTAATGTGTCTCCCACAGGTGAATAAATATCCATAAGCAGATCCTGTGGTGTTGTATTGTTTTCATTAAGATATGGGAAGGATAGAGCAGGTGCATTTCCGTAAATTACATCTTGGAAAACCTCTATTTCATTAAAAACCGAAGATGAATATCTTTCATTATAAGGTATTTGCGAGAAGCCTGTATTGGCTAATAAAAAAAAGATAAATAATATTGTTAGACGCCTCATGAGGTTTGTGTTTTGGGCTAACAAAAATAGCATTTTTATATTCACATTAAGTAGTTAATGCGAACACCTATTTGTAAAGTAGCTTCAGGGATTGAAATCACAAACGCAAATTAATGCACAAAAAAGTCCCCGCAGAGAGTCTCTTTGGGGAGGAGGTTTTAGTTAAACTAATAACCTAAATGTTGAGAAAATTATTTCTTATTCCAGGTTCTATTATTTTGTGCTGGCAATTATTCTATAGCATGATTGAATAACAATTGTTACAGGGATATCATCAATATATTCTTCTTCCTGAAAACGGAAATCTTGAGATATAGCATCAGTATATGAAATATTACTTGTTTGATTATTAATAACTGCAGGTATGTCGTCGATGTATTCTTCTTCGTCAAATGAAAAATTTACTGCAATTGCATTTTCATATGTAATTTGATTTATTACTTCTTCAACATTAAAAGGAATGTCATCAATATAGTTTTCTTGATCAAACTCAATACCGATTGCAAAAATATTTAGAGATAGTAGTAGGGCTGCTAAGAGTAGTGTGGTGGATTTAGTAGAAGTTTTCATCGTTTTATTATTTTTTGTGATTAATTAAGAAGCAAAAGTATGCTCAATATTGGCTCACGTAAATAACAATTAGGCGAAGAGTAGAGTATTTTCGGTGAATGACGAAACCGTCATATTTTTCCGGTGAATAATGTACACTTCAATAGACACAAAAAAAGCGCAAAACAACCAGTAATGCGCTCTTATACACGGTTATAGCTTACTATAAAGCAGACAGAGCCTTATCATAATCAGGCTCGTCAATAATTTCAGGAACCTGTTGTGTGTAAACAATTTTACCTTCTTCATCAATAACCACAACAGCTCTTGATTCAAGTCCGGCCAATGGACCATCAACTATTTCTACACCGTAAGCTTTTCCAAACTCACCGGTTCTGAAATCACTCATGTTGTGTACATCTTCAAGTCCTTCAGCACCACAAAATCTTGCCTGAGCAAAAGGGAGGTCTTTCGAAATGCAAAGAACTACTGTATTATCAAGTCCTGAAGCTTCCTGATTAAATCTACGAACAGATGCAGCACATGTTCCCGTATCAAGACTTGGGAAAATATTTAACACTACTTTTTTACCTTTATAATCTGATAAGCTCCCTGTTGATAAATCATTTTTTACCAAAGTAAAATCGGGTGCCTTTGTTCCCACTTCCGGTAGGTTTCCGATTGTGTTTATTGCGTTTCCTTTTAATGTGATTTGTGCCATATTATATTTTGCTTTTAATATTAATTATTGTGCAAAAATAGTTCAATTTAGAATATTTCTTAATAAGATATCAATAAAAGCAAAATTATTTTTTAGTATTGAAACAGAATACCTAATTTGCACCCATCAAAAAATCACAAGAAATGAAGAATCTGTCTATAATTCTCATTATTATTATTTCACTTTATTCACCCTTGCTTTTTTCATGTACAAATTTGCTGGTTACAAAAGGAGCATCTACAGATAGCGCAACATACTTGGTTTATTTAAATGATGGCGAGTGGCTTTATCAACTAAATCAAACTGATGCCCAAGATCACAACCCAAATGATTCACTTACATATAAAAGCATGAGTGGGAAGAAGTTTAAAATACACCAGGTAGAATACACAAATGCAATAATTGGTTTTCAAATGAATGAGTACCAACTTGCAATTGGTGAAACCACCTTTTTGGGAAGGGAAGAGCTATGGGACAAAGATCTACCACTTAAGTATTGGGAACTAATGGAGTTGGCTTTATTAAGGGCAAAAACAGCCCGGGAAGCCATCGAGGTTATCACGTCTCTTGTTGAACAATATGGCTATGGTAGTGAAGGCGAATCATTTTCAATTGCCGATCCAAATGAAGCCTGGATCATGGAAATGATTGGAACAGGAGGCAATGGTGGTGCTGTTTGGGTAGCCCTAAAAGTTCCTGATGGTATGATTGCTGCTCATGCAAATCATGCTCGTATTGGAGTATTTCCTTTAGATGATCCTGAAAACTGTTTGTATTCGGATAATGTAATTTCATTTGCTGTTGAAAAAGGCTATTACGATTCTTCATTTGGGAAGCTTTTCGAGTTTAATAATGTTTACGAACCACCATCACAAGAGCATATAAAATATACCGAATCACGGGTTTGGAGTATTTATAACAGGGCAGCTCCATCATTGAAATTATCAACAGGTTTTAATAGGGGAGTAGTTGGAGCTGAAAGATATCCATTATTTATTGCGCCTGATAAAAAGTTGAATTTACAAGAAGTGTTTTCTCTTGTTAGAGATCATTATGAAGGTACCGAGCTTGATATGACAATGGATCCCGAAGCAGGGCCCTTTGGAAACCCAAATCGTGTTCGTCCGTTAAGCTGGAAGATAGACTCTGTAAGTTACTCATGGGAGCGTGCAATATCAACATATAACACAGCTTTTTCTTATATTGCCCAGCTTCGGAATTATTTACCAAATGAAATAGGAGGGATTGCATGGTTCGGTGTTGATGATACTTATACTTCATGCTATTTCCCAATTTATTGTAGTGTTACCCAAATATCCTTGCCATTTGCCACTGGGGATATTAATCACTATTCCCGTGAATCGGCCTGGTGGGCATTTAATTTTGCTGCTAATTATGCAAATACTCGTTATGGAGACATAGTAGTTGATATTATAAAAGAACAACAGGAATTAGAGAATTTATTTGTTGCACAGCAGGACTCGATTGAAAATATTGCTATTGCACTTGATGATAATTCCAGAATAGAATTTCTAACCAGGTATTCAGATGCGATGGGCAAACTTGTGCATAGTAAGTGGGTTAGTCTTGGAGACAGACTAATTACCAAATATAATGATGGCTACATTAAAGATGACCAAGGTCGAATAAAGACGGTAGGTTATCCAAAGGAGTGGCTTGAGTTAATTATTAATCATGATGCTGAAAAATATAAAATAGCTAACTAGTTATTTTTCACTGTATATAACGTCTGCGTTGGGAATGCAAACTCGAGTTTATTTTCATTAAATCGTTTAAGCACCTCCATATTAATATCATTCATTGTGTCATAAATATTTGCCCCTTTTTTGATGTAATAGATATATCTGATATTGAGAGCAAAGTCACCAAAAGATGTGAAAGAGGTAACGGTTTTGCTTTCATCAATATTTGGATTTTCAACACTTATTTCTTTTAATATATCCATAGCTAATTGCATACTATAAGGAGTGGTATCATAAGTAAGACCCAAATCAACAGTTGTTTTACGGCCATCCTCCATGGAAACATTAATAATAGCATCATTTGCTATTGATCCGTTTGGCAATGTTACCATTCTTCCGTCAAGAGTTTGAATCCTGGTGCTCCGAACGCCAACTTCTTTAACAATTCCCTCATATCCCTGAGCAATTATACGATCATTAATGGTGAAGGGCTTATCAGTAAATAATATAAACCCTCCAAAAATATGCGATATTGAATCTTTGGCAGCAAGTGCAAATGCAAGACTACCAATTCCTAATCCGGCAATTAGCGCAGTAACATCGTAACCTGCATTATTTAATCCTACTACAATGGCAAGAATCCAAATGGAAATCGAGACAGACTTCCGTACAATAGGCAATAATTGGTCGTCAACTTCAGTTTCTGTTTTTGCCACCAGAGGGGCAAGATATTCATCAATAAAGGCATTGAAAAGCCTAACAATTAACCAGGCAATATTAAATGTGATTAAAAAATAAAATGCATGACCTATAATGCCATAGAACCAATCGGTTAAAGTGAGCATATTTAATCCATACCAAATACCCGTAATTATAATTGCAAACACTACTGGCTCTTCTATTTCATCTATAATAATATCATCTAATTTATTTTTAGTTCGTTTTGTGAATTGCTTAATAAATTTGGAAATCAAAAAATATACAAGCTTTGAAAGAAGTATGGATGCAATTAATATAATAAGAGCCAATGCCCATTCACCAATGGTGTTGCCATAGTAAGTTTTCTCCAGGAATTCCATCATTAGATAGTTATTGGTTTGAATTGCAAAATTATTAAATATTGGTTTAAAAATAATATTGTTTAAGTGTAAAGTGCCTAAAATAAAAAGCAATGCAAAATAATTGACATTACTGTGCATTTGTTGATTGACAATCTATAAAAATAATTTATCTTTACCTTTCACTAAAATCCTAAACAATGAATTCAAATTCTTACATAATTAACTGGTGGGTATTAGCCTTCAATGGATTAATAGCTCTACTATTTGGTTTAATGGCTATTTTTTCTCCCCTCGACACACTTAAGGTTATTATTATGTACTTCGGTATTGTAATGCTTATTGTGGGAATTGCCATGCTAT
>ERZ889078.709-NODE-709-length-29221-cov-8.134472_pt1 | contig 29221 bp, 16 predicted proteins | sample MGYA00521266_ERZ889078 | MGnify/ENA primary metagenome ERZ889078 (study PRJEB32303, sample SAMEA104408618) | aquatic metagenome | biome: Brackish water; feature: Pelagic; material: water | place: Baltic Sea | collected 2014-06-16T06:34:00 | depth 76,534 m ...
CGGCACCACCACCGAGCCCGCGCGAATTTGGTCGAGATAGGCCACGACGCCCTCGCCAGCGTTGTCATGCTCGACCACGACGCCGATGGTTTTGACCGCGCCACAGCCGCCAGCCAGCTCGTCGAGCCGCACGCTGACCCGCTTCTTCCAGTCGGCGTGTCCCTCTGCCACGGCCGCCGCCAGCTCGGCGTCGTCGTCGTACGCGCTAGGCGGCAAGGGTGGCGCTACAACGTGCAGGAGGTGCAGTTCAGCGCCGACGAGCGCGGCGAAGTCTGTGGCGGTCTTGAGCCCTGCGGCCGTCTCAGAGTCCAGAACGACGGGGTGCACGACGGGTCCGAAGCCGAGCCAGGGCTGCGGATCGAACATGCCGTTGACGATGAGCACCGGCACGTCACGGTCTCGAATCACCCGCGCGGTGGCCGAGTTTGAGACCCGACGCAGCAGCGAGTGGTGGCCTTCCGTCGGCATGATGACTAGATCTGCATCGTGGCGGGCATAGACCTCATGCACCACCGAGAAAGGCGAGCCGATCACGAGCTCCGTCTCGACGTCGAGCCCCTTCGCACGCAAACGATCCGCCTGCGCCTTGAGCGGCCCCGACGCGGCACGCTTGGCCCGAATGTCGATCTGCTCACACACAAACGCATCCAGAAACGTCTGCTCCGACGAACCCTCGATCGTGTGGACCAAGATCACCTTCGCGTCACCCAGCGCCTTCGCGAGCTTCGTCAGCGGGGCGAAAGCACGTCGGCTCGCAGGACCGAGGTCAGTCATCATCAACAGCCGTTTGAGCATGGGACCCTCCGGTCTGCACGCTGATGCGGTGCAGTTATCCAATTTCCGGCGGAGTATCGACCTGATTGAGCAAATGGGCAAACGCGCAAGAACGCAAAGATACGACTGGCGGTGCGAGAGGTTCGGTCACTCCGGCGGTGGGACTAGCGGAACCGGCTGGTGGCGCGGCGGGTCGCTGGACAACGTTCGCCGCAAGTGCGACTGCAGAGGCGCTTCGCTCGGCGACGATGGGCTGTGAAGACCTCGCGCCGCGAAGAGATGAGCTGCAGGGCGAGCCTGCGAGGAGGCGGCATGGAGAAGCGTGAGGTGCGAGGCAAGGTCGTTGTGATCACAGGTGGCGGCGGCGGTATCGGCGCGGCGCTCGGCGGCGTGTGGGCCGCCGCCGGCGCCAAGGTCGCGCTGTTGGATCTCGATCTCGCCGCTGCGGAGACGGCCGCGGCGCTCATCGGTGCCGCGGGTCACCAAGCCATGGCCGCGCGATGCGATGTGTGCGACGCACACTCCAGAGAGGCTGCGATCTCGGCGGTTCAGGCGCGTTGGGGCGGCGTGGACGTGCTGATCAACAACGCTGGAATCACGCACCGCAGCTTGTTCGCGGAGACCGATGACGCGGTGCTGAGACAGGTGATGGACGTCAACCTCTTCGGCGCAATCGGGTGCACGCGCGCGGTGTGGCGCGATCTCATTGAACGCCGCGGTCAGATCATCGCGATCTCGTCGGTCGCCGGGTTCGCGCCGCTGCTTGGCCGAACGGCCTACGCGGCGAGCAAACACGCGATGGCGGGGTTCTTCTCGACCCTGCGCACCGAGCTGGCGCCGCATGGCGTCTCCGTGTTGGTGGTCTATCCGGCGTTCACCGACACCGGCCTCGACAAGGCGGCGCTCGACGCCAGCGGCAACGCGACGAACAGCGCGCGTCGGCCGGTCGGCAAACAGATGACCCCCGAGTTCGTGGCCGAGGCGATCTTGCGCGCGGCGCAGTCCGACCGCCGCGAGCTGCTCTTGAGTCCAGTCGCCAAGGCCTCGCGATGGCTCTGGCAGCTGACGCCGCGGCTCTATGAGCGCTTGATGGTGCGCAGCCAGCACGGCGAGTTCGACGGGTAGCGCGTGAAGATAACTGCCGATGCTGGTAGACCCCTGGCAAGGGGTTCGACGCGCCGGCTAGGTTGTCCGCGGGTGCTCTGGTAGGGTCCCGATTCTCGCCAGAGCGGAGCAGGTTGATGCGTGAGTGCCCGACATGTGGAGCGTTGACGATCGAGGCGTACTGCCCTGTCGACGGCGCGCGGACGATCGGGATGGCGGCGCCGCCGCGCCCCGATGAGGTGGCGGCCGGCGACCCCCCGGTCGATCTGCCCCGAGCGTGGGATGCGCCAGCGCCCCGCCGCCGGATCAGCGGCGGCCACCCGACGCTGTTCTTTAAGAGTACGCAGGACATCGCCGTGGGAGCTGCCGAAGTGCCCGAGCAGCGCGGCCCACACGCCGGGATGGCGTCCTACGGTCATCGCATCCCGCCAACCACCGAGCCGCACAACCATCGCGTGGTGAACGCCGCCGTACGATCGATCGCGCCACCGGCCGCGGCGGCCCCAACGTGGCCGCCCGCCCCCCCTGCTCGACCCGACCGCGCACAAGCCCCGGCCCAGCCGAACCAGCCAGCAGCACCAGTCCCAAGGGCCGGCGACGATCCGCGCCACGCGCTCAGCGAGCTGCCATGGTTGAAGGCGCCGTCGTCCGCCGATCCAGGCCTCGGAGCTGGGCCGCGCGCGCCAGGCCCGTTCCCCGCCGACCAGCCCAGACCCGCCGCCGGGCATCGCGCTGCGTCGCGCATGTCTGGCGGCTGGGGCGACGATCTCTTTGGCGGAGTGGGCAAGATCGAGTCCCCCGCTGTGCCGGCCGGGCCGCGCGTGGTCACCTCCGAGCAACGGCCGCATCCGATTCCGACGGCCCCAGCGCGGCCCCCGCAGGCGGTGGAGAGCGACCCGCTCGACGAGCCGCGCGATACACGCGGCCTCATCGCGACGCTGTTGGTGCTCGCCTTGGTCGGAGGTGCGTTTTTTTTCGGCGGGCAGTTCGCCTGGGAGAAGCTGCAGAAGCATCCGACTCGACAGACGAAGCTCACCCCGCCGCCCGCGGTTGTGCCGCCGCCACCGATCGCCAGAGATCAGCGTGGCATGGATGAAGACGACGACGCGGCGCTCGAGGAGCGGCCCCTGCTGGTCTACCAAGCGACGCTGGGGCCTAAGGATCACCTCGATACGCGCGGCCAGCCGCTGGAGCACGCGTGGCAGGTCGTGGTCCAGGACCGGCTGCGGGTCCACCTCGGCGAGGGCGACGCGGGCGACACCAAAGACACTCGGTTCGCCTCGAAGCAGGGCCGCGCCGAGCTCTCGCGGTTGCTGCGGATCCGTCGACTGCCTGACCGTGTGCGCGCCGCGATCCACCACGGCACGCCGCGGGTCGAGGTGACGATCTGGCCCGAGCAGGCGACGGTGCGACTGCTGAGACCGTAGCCCCCCAATCAGACGACGTCGTACAGTCGGCCCATGCGCGCGACGACGTGGACGACGCAGCTCCAAGGCTGATTCTGCGGCACTTTCGGGCGCCACGCCGACTGGGGTGACGGCGGCGGGCGAACAGGGTCATCGCCGGGCCGGCGGTTGTCGATTGCCGTAGCGCGCTGCTACGGTCGCGGCTTCCAACGTTCGCCATCCCTTCTGTGACGCCCTGGAGGCTGCCATGTCCGACGCGAATTTTGTTTGGTTTGATCTCATGACCACCGACCCCGAAGGCGCGAAGGCCTTCTATACCGAGGTCGCTGGCTGGGGTCTCGAGAGCTGGGACGCCGACCCCGACTACGCGATGTGGACGGTGGACGGCAAAGCGATCGGCGGTGTGCGCCAGCTACCTGAGGCGACCCAGGCCGCCGGTGTGCCGCCGAACTGGCTCGGCTACGTCACCGTCCCCGACTCCGAGGCCACCGCACGGCAGATCACCGCGCTCGGCGGCACCGTGTTGATGACAATGAACGTCCCCCCCGTCGGCGCCTGGGCCGTGTTTTCGGACCCACAGGGCGCGGTCGTGGCCGCCTTCACACCGGCCGGCGAGGCGTCAGCCGACACAAAGACGGCTGGACACTTCAGCTGGCACGAGCTGATGACCACCGACTACAAGACCGCCTGGGAGTTCTACAAGGCCGTGTTTGGCTGGCAGATCACCGACCGACATGGACATGGGCCCGGAGATGGGCGTGTATCGCATGTACGGCAACAACCCGGAGAACACCCTCGGTGGGATGATGACCTGGACCCAAAGCCCGCCGGCGTGGCTGTACTACATCCATGTCAACGATCTCGACGCCGCCCTGGCGACGGTGAAGCGGCTGGGAGGCAGCGTGGTGAATGGTCCCATGGAGGTGCCCGGCGGCGATCGTGTGGCCCAGTGCCAGGATCCCCAAGGCGGCTTCTTCGCGCTGCACAGCAACTAGCCTCTGACGAGCGGGTTGAGCTGGGTGGGGCGCACGTCGGCCGCCCAGCTCAGCTCGGCTCAGCTCAGCAGCGGCCGCAAGGCGTCGACGAGCGGCTCGATGGCGTCGGGATTCGTGTAGACCTGTGCGGACACGCGCAGCAGGTCGCCGCCACACGGCCCCTTCATCACCGGCACCTCGATGGCGTGCTGGTGCCAGAGCAGATCTTGCAGCGGGTGAATGTAGGGCGACGTCGACGCCGGCAGCGACGCCGTGATGGCCGGCAGACGCACACACGCCATGGCGCCAAGGGCCGTGTCGGCGGTGATGGGTTCGGCCCGTAAACCGCGCACAAGCGCATCCTGCCAGTGCACGGCGACCTCGTGATTGCGGGCTTGTAGCGCTGCGAGCCCACCTGGAAGCAACCCGCTGAGCGTGGCGATAGCGGCTGGTGCGCAGAACGCTGGGCTCGGATCGGTGGTGCCGGTCCAATCGAAGCAGGTGTGAAACGCCGCGTGTGCGTCCACCTCGGCGTTGTGGCCGTGGCTGGTGACCAGGGGCCGGGTCTGGGCGCGCCAGTCTTCCCGCACCCACAAAAACGCCGCGCTCTTTGGGCCGCAGAGCCATTTGTGCAGATTGCCGGTGTAGAAGGCGACGTCGAGGTCCAGCACATCGACGTCCACCTGACCCGGTGCGTGGGCGCCGTCGATGATGACCTCCACACCTTGAGCGGCGAGGGCCGCCACGAGCGGCGCGACCGGCATGACCGCCGCGGTCGCGCTGGTAATGTGATCGATCAGCGCAAATCGGGTGCGTGGCGTCACCGCGCCGAGCACGGCGTCGATGATGCCCTGCGCCGTCAGCAGCCGCGGCAGGGTGACGACGTCGACCTCCGCGCCAGCGCGCGCGCTCGTCACCGCCAGCGCGTTGCGACAAGCGTTGTAGGCGTGGTCGGTTGTCAGCAGCCGGTCGCCGCTGCGAAGGGGCAGGACCGACAACGCGGTGTTCACCCCCGTCGTGGCGTTGTCGACAAAAACGAGCCCTTCCGGGTCTGCGCCAACCAGGGCAGCCACGGCCTCCCTCGCGCGGCTGAGCAGCGCTGGCGCCTCGCGCAGAAAGAAGCGCACCGGCTCGGCCTCCATCTGGTCGCGAAGCCGCCGCTGCGCCTGCAGAACGGCCGTCGGACAGGCGCCAAACGACCCGTGATTCAGAAAGAGCACGGCGGGGTCCAGGCCCCAGTGTGCGGCCATCGGGCTGTAAAACCGGGCGTATTGCGCGGCCTCGAGGGCTGTGGTCGGCATGGTCTGTTCTCTCCTGCGGGGCGATTGTTGGGTGTCTAGCTAGCCAGCTGGTACGGCGCGCCAGTGGATCTCAGCGCGCACGGCGGCGACGATATCGTCCACGTGGGTGCCGTGGAGCCGGTCGATGGCGTCGAGGTGGCCGGCTTCGCTGTTGCGCCGCGGCGCTAGGATGCGGTAGCTGCCCAGGCGTTGCAGCGCGCCAGGCACCCATTCGCAGACGCTGGGGTGATGATCGCCGACGATCACCAACGGCGCGTTGACCTGCACGTCCGCAAACAGCTCGTGAAGCCGGTACGTGGCCCCGGAGTCGGCCCAAGCGGTCGGGTCGTTGTTCCACGCATCCCAGCCACGCCACAGCCGCTCGTAGCTCGTGACGTTGAGGATGCGCACGCCGACGCCATCTTCGCTGGCCAGGATCGCCGCCGCCTCGCGCGTTTGCCGCAACATACGCCCAGACGCCATCAGCACGACGCTGCCACGCCCTTGTGCCGGCTTGTAGGCATCCGCGCCGACGAGCCAGTACGCGCCGCTGATCGCCTGCCGTTCGTGGTCGTCGGGCAACGCCACCGGCTGCGCCATCGGTTGGGTCGAGAGACGCAGGTAGATCGCCTCGCCATCGTCCGCCCAGAGCTGCCCCAGCGCCCAGCGGTAGATCGCCAGCACGTCCGCGGCGAAACCGGGCTCAAAGGCCAGGATTCCGGGCAGATCCATGATCATCCTCGGCGTCTGCACGCTCTGATGGGTGCCGGTCTCGCGCGATAGCCCGGTGCCGCTGGGCACGCCGACCGCGATGAAGCGCCCGTCGGAGTAGGCCGCATAGTCGAGTTGGTTGAAGCCGCGCTCGAAGAACTTGTCGTACACCGTGACGATCGGCAGCAGCGGCCACTTGCCTTCGACGCGTTTCTTGCGCCGCCCAAACGCATACGCCCACAGCATCGCGTTGCCTTCTGCGATGCCCATGGCATGAAACTGCCCAGTGGCGCTCGGTCGCCAGTCGAACGCCAGCTCCCGCCCCGCGCGCATGAAATCCAGCGTGTCCGGTAGATCACGCGGCGCGAAGACGCCTGTGGATTTGATGACCGGCCCGAGGTGCGTCGTCTGGCCCACGTCCGGCGCGCCGAAGTGGCACAGCGGCGCGAGTTCAGTGCGCAGCAGCGCCATGTTCAGGCTCTGAAACGCCTCGCCCGTGCTGGTGGTCTCGCGCTTGGCGAGCTTGATCGTGGCCAGGGCCACCACAGGGTCGAGCGGCGGTTCGCGCCCAGCGCCGTCCGCGTTGGCGGTCCCCAGCCCGATGGTGCCGGGGTGGTAGCGGTGATCAGGCTCGGTGAACAACGCCGCGCGCCGGGCCGCCAGCAGTCGCCCGGCGGCGGTGTCGGCGGCCGGTACCGGATAGCGCTCGCCCGCCGGCAGCCCACGGTCGGCGCCCCAAGCGTTGACCTCGTCGGTCGGCAGCAGCATGCCGTGGTTCTCTGGATGCGCCGCGGCGGACGTCTCGTAGCCCTTGATCGTGTGCGCGACGATCACCACCGGCTGGCCCGGATGGGCGGCGGCGGCGCTGAGCGCCTCGCAGATCAGGCCGAGATCATGGCCTCCTGGGTGGGTCATGGCGCGGACGAGGTCGGCGTCATCGACCGTCTGCAGGCACGTCGCGATCGCCGCGCGTTCAGCCACGGTGCGCGGCCACCGCTCGGCGCCGCGCTGCAGCAGTGAGGTGAAGGCGCTCGCGTCGTCGGGGGTCTCACCGAGGAGCAGCTGTCGGAGCGTCGGAGCGTCCAGCCGCGGGATCGGGTGCAGCGTCGCGTCGTCGGCGCGCTCCAGGCAGGTCCGCAGCACACCGCCACCCTCCGCGGCGAACAGGGCGAGCGCGTGGCTGCCCCACCGCAGCTGTTGCACGCGCCAGCCCTGGCTACGGAACTTGGCCTCGACCCAGGCATCGAGCCGACCGCCGAGGTCCGCGGGGCCATCGTCCATGACCCGATCGAGGCTCTGTCGATTCAGATCCACCACCCAGATCAGGTTGTCGAGTCCCCAGCGACCGGCGTCGTACAGCGACTCATCGATCTGGCCTTCGGTCAGCTCACCATCGCCGGAGAGACCGTAGTAGAGGGCATCGACCTGCGGCGCGCCGCGGCTGGCGAGGGCGCGGTTCTGAACCTTGGCGCCGTACGCGTCGTACACGGCCGCGCAGACGCCCAGCGCTTCGGAGGAGGTCGTGTAGTCGACAAAGAGCGGATCTTTGGTCTTGGTTGGATAGGGCTGCGGGCCACCAAACTCGCGCAGCTGATCGAGCCGCGCCGTCGGCATCACGCCGAGCTGGTGCATCAAGTTGTAGAGCGCCGGCGCCGCGTGGGGTTTGACGGCGACGCGGTCCTGCGGCCGTTTGCAGTGCAGGTAGAGCGCGGCGAGCACATCGACCAGACTCATCGACGACGCCTGATGCCCACCAACCTTCGGCTTCTTGCCCCGATTCGCAGGCTTATTGTTAGCGTGGTCGATCATCACCAGCGTGCCTTTGGCCGCGTGGTCGCGAACGCACGTGATGGCCTCGAGCTGCGCCGCACTAGGGAGCGCTAAGATAGGAAGCGCGGGCGGCTGGATAGAGAGCGGCTGGCTGCTGCGCATAGAGTCTCCGGAGCGTGGCTTGGCGATGGCGGCGTCGCCGTGATGCTGCATACCGCAGTCGGTGCCGTGTCGACAGTGGGCCTTGGGCCAGACTGCCCCGATGCGCCCGACCGCCGACTGGCGTAGGATAACCGAAACTCAGCCGTCTCAGAGGCACATCATGTCCCCGATCCCCCGTAAAATCAGCGCCACAGCCGCATCCTGCCATCGCCTGCTCGGGGTCTTGCTGCTGCTGCCGCTCATGGCCTGTGTGGAGCATCCGGCCGACGGGATCGCGCCAGCGCAGCCCGCTGACACAACGGTGGTGCTCGATTTTTTCCACAAGCCGCTGCCCGACATCCCGCTCCCCAACGACCTAGCCACGCGCTACGACGCCAGCAGCGCGACGGGGCTCCGCATCAACGCGTCGATGCTCGCGGCGACCACGTTTGAGCGCCGCACGCGCGAGCTGGTCGACCAGTTGGACGGCTGGGGCTGCTTTTCGCCCATCAGCGTGGGCTTTTCGCAGCAGATCGACCCGCAGTCGGTCATCGACGGCCACCACGGCGACAACTACGCGACGGCCAATGATGTCGTCTACGTCGTCGACGTCACCCCCGGGTCGCCGACGTACGGCCAGACCTCTCCGCTCGACGTGGGCAACGGCAACTTCCCGATCGCGCTCGAGCAGCTCGACAGCTTCTGGGAGGCCGACCCGCGTGGCCAGACCAACTCGCTGCTCTTTGAGGAGGTCGACGAGGACACCAACCACAACGGCAAGCTCGATCCCGGCGAGGACACCGACCTCGATGGCCGCCTCGACAAGCCAAACTACCTGCCCAGCGAGACCCGCCAGCTGACAGAGATGACGCTGGCTGAGCGGGCCGACGCGCTGATGACGTTCTACGAGCGCGAGACCCGCACGCTGATCCTGCGACCGCTGCGACCGCTGCGACAACGCACGACCTACGCCGTCATCGTGACGCGGCGGTTGCTCGACGCCGCTGGCAAGCCGGTCGGATCGCCCTTTCCGAGCATCAACCACACCGCGCAGACCGACGCGCTGACGCCGCTGCTGACCCTATTGGCGACGCACAGCGACACCTTTGGCGGCCTGACGGTGAAGGACATCGCCTTCACGTGGACGTTCACGACCGGCACGATGACGTCAGACCTCATGGCGGTGCGCGACGGGCTGTACGGTCTGGGACCGCAACGCCACCTCGCAAAGGAGTTCCCGGCGAAGCTCTCGAAGCTGCATCGCATGTGGGACGATAAACCCGCCAAGAAGTGGGAGAACCCTTGGCAGCTCAGCTCTGAGTCGTTCTTCGAGCTCAACAAGCTGCTCGATCTCATCAGCACCAAAGGCCAAGTCGGCGCGCGCATGCTGGAGGCCGTGGGCTACGTCGATTTCCACGCCGTCGGCACCTATCTCAGCCCACAGCTGATGCCGCGAAAGGACGCTGACGGCCGCTTTCTCGGCTACAATCAGATGACTTGGCCGATGGACGTGCACAGCAAAAAGGCCACGGCGGTCGGCGAGCGCGTGACGTTCTGGCTGACCGTGCCACGCAAGGAGAGCTCGGCGCGCAAGGACGGCAAACCTGTGCCGGTGGTGGTGATCGGCCACGGCTATACGAGCTCAAAGTTCGAGGTGATGGTCTACCACGCTTGGTTTGCGCGGCACGGCATGGCTTGCATCAGCATCGACAACGCTGGCCACGGCTTGGTGTTCCCCGACAACTACAACGATCTGGTGCCGCTGGTGCTCGCACCCAAAGGCATGCTCGGCGCGGCGCAGGCGGTGCTCGATAACCGCTCGTGGGATCAGGACGCCGACGGCGCAGAGGACTCTGGCGCCGATTTCTGGACGGCCTACACCTTCCACACCCGCGACAACGTGCGGCAGACCACCATCGACTACATGCAGTTGATTCGGGTCGTGCGGGGGTGGGATGGCGTAGCGACTTGGGACATCGACATCAACGGCAACGGCAAAGCCGACGACATCGCGGGTGACTTCGATGGCGACGGCAAGGTCGACGTCGGCGGCCCGGGGGTTGGCATCACCATGACCGGCAGCTCGCTCGGCGGCATCATGAGCGCGATGGTGGGAGGCTCAGAGCCGCAGGTCGACGCGGTCGTGCCGATCGCGGGTGGCGCGGGCTTGGCGGACGTCGGTATCCGCTCGATTCAGGGCGGGGTGAAGGAGGCCGTAGAGCTGCGGATGATGGGACCGCTCTACATCGGCCAGCTGGCGAAGGCGGACAAGGACGGCAAGGTCAGCGGTGAGATGGTGGTGAGCGCGGTGGTGCCGCGGCTCAATGGCACGGCCAAGATCGAAGTGGCGCGGTTGCCGGCCGCTGTGGCGAAGGTGTTGGTGGGCACGACGGGCGCGAGCGTGCTGGCGGAGAACCTCGACAACGGCGAATACGACTGCGCGCGGGCGCTGGCAGACGGCAGCTTTCGCGTCGCGCTCGCGAGCGACGTCGTGCGTGTCGATCCGGTGCCGGCCGCGCTCGACAAACCCGATAAGCAGCTCACAGCCCAGGAGATCAGCCAGAAAGCGGCGATCGTGGCGCGGGCGAAGATCCAGGCCGGCAAGCGGCAGCGACATCGGCTGCGGTTCTTTGCCGGCGACGCGTTCCAGCTGGGGGTCATCGACGAGGCCAAGCACCGCGCGTGCAAGCTGAAGCCTGGCGCGATCCCCATCTACACGCTCGACAAGTTCGGCAAGACCGTGGCGTTCCATGCCCAGTCGGAGCCCCAGACCTTCCTCGTCGATTCACCGCTCGCGCCCCTGGCGGAGGGCTTAGGGCTGCACCGCGGCCGACCCGAGCTGCGTCGGTTCATGGGGTTTGCGCAGCTGGTGTTGGACGCGGGCGATCCGGCTATTTGGGCGCAGCACGCGCAGAGCGGCGAGCTGACGTATCGAACGGGCGAGACCGTGAAGACCAACATGATCGTGTGGCACAACGTCGGCGACATGAACGTCCCGGTGAACACGGGCGCCGCCATCGCCCGCGCGGCTGGGCTGCTCGACGTGCGGACCCCCGTGCCAGCTTGGGATGGGCGCACGGTCAATCAGGTGCTCATCGACGGACACGTGCTCGAAGCCGTCGACAAGATCCCGCGCTGGAACGACGCGCCTAACGGCATGCCGGTGGTGCTGGATCCGGAGGACCTGAGCGGCAGCGCGACTCCGACGACGGGGCCATACACCGATTTTGGCCAGAAGCCCTGGGTTGTGTACCACCGCGGCAAAGACGGCTTTCACCTACCGCGCTTGAGCCCCCCGCTCCGCACCCACGCGGTCGTGCAGCGCGCGGGCGGCTGGTCTGGGCTCTTTGTGCCGATGATGAAGCCGTCGGGCCAGCACGACCCGGATCAGCCGGGTACCAGCGCGGATCGGCTCATCAAGGCCTGCGAGGCGAAGGCGAAGGTCGACGGCGCCGACGCCTCGCTGTGCGCCAAACAGCCGCATTTTGACGTCGGTATGCTCACCTTCGAGATGCTCGCGCGTTACCTCAAGAGCGGCGGCACGGTGTTTGCGCTCAAGCCCTGCCAAGGCACGTGGAGCTGCGGCGATGTGGCGCCCAGGCCGGCGGAGCGGAAGTAGCCGCCGCGCGGAGCGGAAGTAGCCGCCGCGCGGAGCGGGAGTACGCCTGCTGTGAGCGCCACTCACCCCATTTGCAGCGCGCGTAGACTGTGAACGTCGAGGCTCGGCCTCAAGATCGCCACGCCATCGCCCCGGCACGCAGCACTTTCATGTAGTTCGCCCGCTCAAACGCCGCGGGTTCGGCCACGGAGCGGTGGCTCATGCTGCCCTGCATCAGCTCGATCGAGCCATACTCGCGCTCCACCATCCAGGCGCGCAGCGCAGACTCGACATCGCGCAGGTGGCCGATGCCGTGGCGGAGCAGCGCCGAGGTCATCATCGCCACCTTGGCGCCCGCCATCATCGACTTCAGCACGCCATCGGCCGTGTGTACGCCGCCCGTCACGGCGAGATCGGCGCCGACGTGGCCATACAAAATCGCGACCCAGTGCAGCCGCAGCAGCAACGCGTCCGGCGTGCTGAGGGTCAGGCTCGGCGTCACCTCCAGCGCGTTCAGATCGAAGTCGGGCTGGTAGAAGCGATTGAAGAGCACCAAGCCGTCGGCGCCCGCCTCCGCCAGCTGTTTCGCGATGTGCGGGATCGAGCTAAAAAACGGGCTGAGCTTCATCGACACCGGGATGGAGACGCGGGTCTTCACGTCTCGAATCAGCTGCAGGTAGCGCTCTTCGACCGCAGCGCCCGACACCGTGGCGTCCGTGGCGAGGAAGTAGGCGTTCAACTCGAGCGCGTCTGCGCCGGCCGCCTCCATGCGGGTCGCCCACTCCAGCCAGCTGCCGCCGCTGATGCAGTTCAGGCTCGCCACCACGGGGATGTCGATGGCCGCCTTGGCCTGCTGAATGTGCGCCAAATAGCGCTCTGGCCCCAGCCCAAAGTCCGACATCTCGGGGAAATAGCTGACCGCTTCGGCGAAGCTCTCGTTGCTGTGGAAGAGGTGGTGGTCCAGATCGTGGCTCTCCAGCGTGATCTGCTCCTCAAAAAGCGAGTGCAGCACCACCGCCGCGGCGCCGGCGTCCTCCATGCGTCGCAGGTTGTCGATGTCTTCCATCATCGGTGACGCAGAGCAGACCAGTGGGCTCTTGAGGGTCAGGCCGAGGTAGCGCGTGCTCAGATCGACGGCCTGCAGCTCGCTGCTCTCCGCGCTGGCAACGGCGGTCGGGATCATGTCGCTCATCGGGTCACCTCGTTGGGTCGGGGGTGGGCTCGGGATCGGCGGCCCGAGCCAGCCGTTCGTGGGCCTGCCAACTGCGCTGCACATCCGCCTGCGCCTCGGCCATCAAGCGTTTGGCTTGCTCCGGATGCGCGCGGGCGAGGACCGTGTAGCGCGTCTCGTTGTACGCGTACTTCGCCAGTGGAATCGACGGCGCCTTGCTGTCGAGCTGCATGGGATTCTCGCCGGCCGTGGCGCGGCGCGGGTCGTAGCGAAACAGGGGCCAGTGACCACTTTGCACGGCCAGCTCCTGCTGCTTCATCCCGTGCCGCATGTCGTAGCCGTGGGCGATGCAGTGGCTGTAGGCGATGATGAGGGAGGTGCCGGGATACGACTCCGCCTCCCGCATCGCGGCGATGGACTGCTTGTCGCTGGCGCCCATGGCGATCCGCGCGACATAGACGTTGCCGTAGCCGGCCGCCATCAGCGCCAGGTCCTTCTTCGCCGTCGGTTTGCCCGCCGCCGCGAACTTCGCGACCGCGGCGCGCGGCGTGGCCTTGCTCATCTGACCGCCGGTGTTGGAGTACACCTCCGTGTCGAGCACCAGGATGTTGACGTTCTTGCCGCTCGCGAGCACGTGGTCCAAGCCGCCGAAGCCGATGTCGTAGGCCCAGCCGTCACCGCCGACGATCCACACGCTCTTGTCGACCAGCTGGTCTGCCAAGGCCAACAGATCGGCGCTGAGACGCTGCACCTCAAGCTCCCGCCCCTGGGTCACACGCGTCGCCAGCAGCCCGCGCACGGTGAGGACGCGCTCGCGCTGCGCGTTGATGCCGGCCTCAGTCGACTGATCGGCGTCAAGCAGCGCTTCGGTCAGATCCGCGCCGATCACGTCGGCCAACCGCACCACCAGCTCGCGGGCGTACGCTTGCTGCTTGTCGACGGCCACGCGCATCCCGAGCCCAAACTCCGCGTTGTCTTCAAAGAGCGAGTTCGACCACGTCGGCCCGCGCCCAGCTGCGTTGGTCGTCCACGGCGTCGTCGGCAGGTTGCCGCCATAGATGCTCGAGCACCCCGTGGCGTTCGCGATCAGCATGCGATCGCCAAAAAGCTGGCTCACGAGCGAGAGATACGGCGTCTCACCGCAGCCTGAGCAAGCGCCGGAGAACTCAAAAAGCGGCTGCAGCAGCTGGTTATCTTTGACCTTGCCGAAGTTGAGCAGGGCGCGATCCAGCTCCGGCAGCGCCTCGAACCACGTCCAGTTGTCGCGCTCCGCGTCGCGCAGGGGCGCTTGCGGCGCCATGTTGATCGCCTTGAGGCGGACCTCGCGCTTGTTCTTGACCGGGCACACCTCCACACACAGCCCGCACCCGGTGCAGTCTTCCGGCGCGATCTGCAGCGTGTAGGCCTGATCGGCGAGCGTCTTCCAGCGCGGTTTTGCGGACTTGAGGGTGGGCGGCGCGGCGTCGAGCAGCGAAGTGGGGAAGACCTTGGCGCGGATGGTTTGGTGGGGACACGCGATCACGCACTTGCCGCACTGCACGCAGATGTCTTCGTCCCAGACAGGGATCTCGTGGCCGACGTTGCGTTTCTCGAAGCGCGTCGTGCCGACTGGGAAGGTGCCATCCACCGGCATGAGGCTCACGGGCAGCGCGTCGCCGAGCGAATCCATGATGGGCACCGTCACCGCGCGCACAAAATCCGACGCCGCGTCCAGCTCACGCGCGTCGGCGACAGCGCCGCTGAGCGCCTGCATCGCCGTGGGCACAGCGACCCGCACGAGGTGGCCGAGGGCGCCATCCACCGCCGCGAGGTTCTTGTCGATCACGGCCTGCCCGCGTTTGCCGTAGCTCTTCTGGATCGCGGCGCGGATGCACGCGATCGCCGTCTTCCGCGGCAGGACCCCGCTCAGGGCGAAGAAGCAGGTCTGCATGATGGTGTTGATGCGCCGCCCCATCCCCACCTCGCTGGCGAGTTTGGCGGCGTCGATCACGTGAAAGGACAGCCCTAGCTCCTGAATCTGACGTTGCATGCGCGCTGGCAGCTTGTCCCAGACCGTATCGGCCGGCCACGGGCTGTTGAGCAGAAACGTGGCCCCCGGCATCGCGCGGTCGAGCATGTCGACGCGCTCGGTGAACTGAAACTGGTGGCAAGCGACGAAGTTGGCGCGGCTGATGAGGTACGTCGACCGGATCGGGGTGGGGCCAAATCGCAGGTGCGACACCGTCATGGAGCCCGATTTCTTCGAGTCGTAGACAAAGAATCCTTGGGCGTGCAGCGGCGTCTCGGCGCCGATAATCTTGATGGTGTTCTTGTTGGCGCCGACGGTGCCATCCGCGCCGAGGCCGTAAAACAGCGCACGCACGGTCTCGTCGGGCTCGGTGGACCAGTCCGGCTGCCACGGCAGGCTGAGGTGCGTCACGTCGTCGTTGATGCCGACGGTAAAATCGTGACGTGGCTCTGGGTTGGCGAGCTCGTCGAACACCGCCTTGACCATGGCGGGCGTGAACTCTTTGGAGGACAACCCGTAGCGCCCGCCGATGACGCGTGGCAAGCCGTGAAAGGTGGGGCTGGTCAGCGGCGAGGTGCCGGCGCTGACCGCGGCACCCAGTGCGGCCATCACATCGAGATACAGCGGTTCGCCCGGCGCGCCGGGCTCTTTGGTGCGGTCGAGCACGGCGACCTTGCGCGTGGTGGTGGGCAACGCGGCGAGCAGATGGTGCACGGAGAAGGGACGATAGAGGCGCACCTTCAGCAGCCCGACCCGCTCCCCCTCGGCGACGAGGCGCTCGACGGCCTCCTCAGCGGCGCCAGCGGCGGAGCCCATGATGATGACGATGCGGTCGGCGTCCGGCGCTCCGACGTACGAGAAGAGCTCATAGCGGCGCCCGGTGCGGGCGGCGAACGCATCCATGACCTGCTGCACGACGTCAGCAGCGGCGGCGTAGTATGGGTTGGCGGCCTCTCTCGCCTGAAAAAAGACGTCCGGATTCTGCGCCGTACCGCGGATGATCGGAGCATCGGGGGTCAGCGCGCGGCTGCGGTGGGCGCGCACCAGGTCGTCGTCCAGCAGCGCGCGGACGTCTTCACTGCCCAACGGCGTGATCGTGGCGACCTCGTGGGAGGTGCGGAACCCGTCGAAGATGTGCAAGAAGGGCACCCTGGTCCGCAGCGTCGTGGCGTGCGCGACGAGCGCGAGATCGTGGGCTTCTTGCACGGAGTTGGCCATCAGCATGGCAAAACCGGTGCCGCGAGCGCTCATCACGTCGCTGTGGTCACAGAAGATCGACAGCGCGTGCGTGGCCAGCGACCGCGCCGCGATGTGCACCACCCCTGGAGTCAGCTCGCCGGCGATCTTGTAGAGGTTAGGCAGCATCAGCAGCAGGCCCTGCGACGCGGTGAACGTCGTGGTCAGCGCGCCGGCCTGCAACGCGCCGTGCACGGCCCCCGCGGCGCCACCCTCGCTCTGCATCTCGATGACATCGGGCACCGTGCCCCAGAGGTTGGGCTTGCCCTCCGCCGCCCACTGATCGGAGAGCTCTCCCATCGGTGAGGCCGGCGTGATCGGATAGATCGCGACGACCTCGCTGGCGAGATACGCGATGCGAGCAGCGGCTTCGTTGCCATCGATGGTGGCGCGAACGCTCATGGGGCCTCCGAGATCGGCTGTCGGCACGGCCTCGGCGCCCCCAAACGGCACAAACGCGCGGCCAGACTTGGCAGCCAACTTAGGCACCGGGGCGCACGCCGTCCCACAAATTCGACGGCGGACGGAGATGTTTTTTGGCCGTGACGGCTAGGGGCGCTTGCGTGCGGCGCCGGGCCGGCTGGGGCCGAGGCGGCGTTGCTTGTGGCGCTGGCTAGCGGGCGACGTTACCGGCGGTTTAGACGGCGTCGGCTGCTTGCCAGAGGGGAGGACGCCCTTGCATTCGATCCGAACCGGCACGGTCTTTTGGGCGCCGACGATCGCCCAGTTGGCGCCAAAACCCTTGATTCGCTTGCATTTGGCTGAGACCGCGACCGCGACGCTGCGCGTCGCCGGACCGACGCCCTTGGCGCAACGCTGCCACGCCGCGGTCTCGAGCCCCGCCAGGACACGCTGGTTGGTAGGGCCGCGCTCCCGCACCAAAAACGCCGCGAACTGATGGCGAGCTGTGGCCGTCCGGAGCTTTGCTGCAGGAAAGCTCTTGGCACGCCCACGGCCCGTGGGCACAGCGTGCGTGAGCGGCGACGCGCCATAGGTGAGGTGCGCTGGGCGGTACCCCGAGCGGCGGCACTGCACCTCCACCGCGGCGGCCGGCAAGCGCAGCACCGGGCGCTGCTGCGGTTGGCCGCTGGCTGCGAACGTGACGGTCATGGTGGCGCCGCCCGTCAGCTCAAACCGCCCGAGGCGATTCATGCCGGTGGCCGCGTCAGCCGGCAGCGGCGTGGCGACGATCAGCGTCAAAAGTGAGCCCAGCAACACAGACACGGCGGCGACACCCACGGCGGATTGCCCTCTGCGATTCATCGATCTCTCCCCGTCATGCGGTGCACGGTCACCGTCCGGTCCATCGGCCTACTCCCCCGCGTCGCGCCGAATCACGGCCTTGTCGCGACCCGTCTTGTGTCCGGCCGGGGGCGCAGGCGCTGGTTTTGCGGGCGCTGGCTTCACGCCACCCGCTTCGGTCCCTGCGCTTGTGGCGGCCGCGGCTGGCGCACCGGTCGGCGTCGCGGCGCCTGGAGCTGGGGTCGGCTCATCCAGCTTGTGCTTGATGACGTCCGTCGCGGTCGTCTTCACAAACGAGATCGCCCCAGACAGAAACAGCACAAAGCGCGACTCGGAGCGCGGCGTGCGCACATATTCGGCGCGATACGACGCAGACTCCGCAGCCACCGAGTCGTAGCCCGAGCCCCACGCGTACTCTGCGCCGATGTTGAACGACCGCTTGTCGCCGACAAATCCAGCGCTCGCGGTCACGCCGTACCTGTGGACCTGCGCGGGGGCGCGCCCAATGGACGTGAGGGGCACGGCCGGCGCTGCGGAGCGATTGGTGAACAGGCCGGCGCGCAGCGGAATACTCGAGGTGATCAACCACTCCGCGCCCGCGGCGACGTTCCAGTTCGTCTGCCGCGCGATGGTCTGAACGGAGCTGCGCGCCGGCTCGGCGTGGGCGTCCCGCTCATAGCGGTCGTAGCGCACAGGCAGGTCAAGGTCGGCGCCAAAGGTGAGCAGCAGCGTCGGCGATGCCCGGTAGCCAGCGCCGACGGAGAGGGACCACGGATACACCGTCAGCACGTTCATCATGGCCTCGCTGTAGGAGAAGCGGTCCGGCGACGCGGGTGGGTCGACGAGCGCGTCACCCGACGTGGTGTACTTCAGCCGCTCGGAGCCCTTGCCATGCAACGACACGCTGCGTGTGCGCACGGCAAAACCCACGGACCAGCGCGGCCTCGGCAGCCACATCACGCCCAAACGCGCCACCAACGCGCCGTCGTTCAGCGTCACCGACGAAGCCTGATCATCAAACAGCGAGCGGTAAAACAGGTCAGTCGCGACATCGAACTCGTCGGTCTGCGCTTCCGAGTTGAAATCGAGCGTCTGTTCGCGGCGCACGTAGAAGAGGCTGACCCCGAACGACAGCGTCTTCTTCGGGCGGTAGGCGTAGCTCGGGCCCATGTACATGATCTTGTCGCGTGTGCGCCAAGACGCCGTGACAGTGTCTTCGTGCCGGAAACTCGGGGTGGTGTAGGACTGGGAGAGCTTGCCGGAGAAGTGCTCGTCGACGGCGGTGACCACAAATGTCGAATACGCGATGTTGTGGCGTCCGCCGCGAAAGGCGTGGGTGATCACAGAGCTGGTGGGGGTGGCGAGGAAGCTGTCGGAAGTCAACGTCTTCATGCCGATCGGTGCGGATCGGAGGGCGTCGTGGAGCGTGCGGCGGTCACGTCCGAAGTACTGCATGGACCCCGAGAACAGGCTGCCGTGCAAAAAGCCTAGTCCTGCGGGGTTGTAGAGGGTCGCCGTGGGTCCGGTGACGGCGCCGGTGACGGCGCCACCCATGGCCATCGCGCGCTGGCCGAAGCGAAAATCCTTGCTGTGGAAATCATCGGCTTGGCTCGTGGCCGGTAGCACCGCGATGGCCCCAGTGAGGACCGCCGCGACGACCGCTGTGATGACCACCTTGAGCGCCGCCGGCATCCCGCCGCGCAGACATCCCAGGCTTGGCGGCGATGTGGGCTCTGGCGGCGATGTCATGTCGTCCCTAGTGACCGGCCCCGCAAAGGGTGTCCGTAGTTGTGCCAACGTTCGCGTTTCAGGGAGATCCTGTTTTGTTACACCACCGGCCCTCGATAAAATCAAGCATCTCGGGCCGCTGCTCCCTTGCATCCGGGTCATCTCACTGGTAGGCAGACCGCCTCGCATCACTCCCCGCGCAACAAAGGGGACCGACGCGCGGAACGCACACTCGGCCGCGCTTTGGAGTTCGCCATGTCCTTCTCCGTCGCCGGACGCAATCTAGACCTCGTGGGGGTGATCGGCTCCGGCCAGATCGGCCCGGACATCGCCCTGCACTTCGCCAAGGTCCTCGCGGCTGCCGGCGGCCGCGTGGTGGTGGTCGATGTCAGCGAAGACGCCCTCGCCGTGGGACGCGCCAAGTTCGAGAAGAAGATCGCGCGGGGCGAGCACTCTCACGCGTTCAAGCCGAGCCAGGCCGACGCCATGCGCGCCGCCGTCGTGTTCACCAGTGACTACGAAGCGCTGCGCGGCGCCAACCTCGTCGTCGAGGCGGCCAGTGAAGACGTCGCGCTGAAAGGCCGGATCTTCGGGCAAGTCGCCGCCTTAGCCGCCGAGGACGCCGTGTTGCTCAGCAACTCCAGCCACCTTGAGCCAGAGCGCATCTTCGCCGCGACGCCGAACCCAGGTCGCACGGCTGTGGCGCACTATTTCTTTCCCGCGGAGCGCAACCCGGTCGTGGAGATCGTACCTGGCGCCGCGACCGACGACGCCACCACCGAGTGGCTCATGCGGCTGTATGAGACCATCGGCAAGATCCCGATTCGCGTGGCGTCGCGGTACGGCTACGCCTGCGATCCCATCTTCGAGGGCATCTTCGCGGTCGCGTGCTTGGCGGTAGAGAGCGGGCTCGGCTCGATCCGAGAGGTCGACTACGTCGCGCGCGAGGCGCTCGGGATGACGGTTGGCCCCTTCACCGCGATGAACCTCACCGGCGGCAACCCCATCACCGCCCATGGCCTCGCCGAGATGACGAGCCGCATCCAGCCCTGGTACCGCCCGCCGAAGCTGCTGACGGAGCTGCTGGCGGCAGAAGGGGCCGCGGGGCGATGGGACGTGTGTGGTCGTGGCGAGACGGCCGACGTGGTGGATCCGGCGCGTAAGCAAGCTATCGTCGATACGCTGCGGGGCGGTTATCTCGGGCTCGCCTTTGAGATCATCGACGCCGGCCTGACCTCGCTGGAAGACCTGGAGCTCGCTCTGAGCGTCGCGCTTGATTTGACGGGCCCGTGCGCCATGGCCAACGAGCTCGGCGTGACCCGCGCGCTGAAGCTGGTCCAGGGCTATGCGGCGACCCACATGGGCTTCGCGGTGCCACGGACGCTCGTGGATCAGGCGGAACGCCACGCGCCCTTCGATCCCAGCAACGTGATGGAAGAGGATCTGCTGCTCGACAATGGCGGCGTAGTTCGCTTGCTGCGGGTGCGTCGACCAAAGGTGCTCAACGCCCTGAACGCGGCGACCTATCGACAGCTGCAGGCCGCGCTGAGCGACGTGGCGACCTCACCCCACGTCGTGGGCGCGGTGCTGAGCGGCTTCGGCACCAAGGCGTTCATCGCTGGGGCCGACGTCAACGCCCTGCACGCGGTGACGACGCCCGAGGCGGGCTACGCCATCGCCAAGCTGGCGCAGGACGTCGCGCGACAGATCGAGACGCTGGGCAAACCTGTGGTCGCCGCGCTCAATGGCGTGGCGTTTGGCGGTGGGCTGGAGCTCGCCCTCGGCTGCACCGCGCGCATCGGCGTCTTGGGTCGTGGTCCGCTCTGCGGGCTGCCAGAGGTGAACCTCGGCATCATCCCGGCGGGCGGCGGCACGCAGCGATTCACGCGCTTGGTGGGTTGGGAGCGGGCGCACGAGCTGATCCGCCTGGGTCGACCGCTGAGCGCTGTCGAGGCCCTGGCGCATGGCGTCATCTCGCACATCAGCGCGGCGGATCGGCTGATTTCAACGGCTGTGGCGATGGTCGCGCACCTCGCAGCTGGGCGCATGCACATGCCGGCCATGATCGAAGCGCCGGTGCTGACGGACGCGCCGACGCTGCCCGACGTCTCGCTCGGCCACTTGAGCACGGCGGTGGACGCGCTGATCGCAGAGAGCATCGCCATCGGGCTCAGCAAGACGTTGGAGGAGGGGCTCGCGTTTGAGCTCGAGGTCTTCAAGCGCATCTGCCTGCTGGAAGACATGCGCATCGGCGTCGACAACTTCGTTGAGAAGGGTCCGCGCAGCAAGGCGACCTTCGTGCACCGCTAGCCGCGCCTGCGTCTTCACACCCGCCATCTACACCCTGCCCGCGTCGATCCCGCCGCGCCTGGACCCGTCCAATGAGCCGCAATCCCTACGTTGAAAGCCGTGATCCCGAGCTCGCAGACCTGCTCGCCCGCGAAGAGGCCCGGCAGTACTACACGGCCAAGCTGATCCCGAGTGAGAACTACGCCTCGAACGCCGTCATGGAGGCGACCGGCACGGTGCTCGCCAACAAGTACAGCGAGGGGTACCCCCACAAGCGCTACTACGAGGGGCAGCAGTTCATCGATCCGATCGAGGAGATGGCCGTCCACCGCGCGACGGCGCTGTTCGGCGCGGATCACGCCAACGTGCAGGCCTACTCCGGATCCCCCGCCAACCTCGCCGCGTACGTGGCGCTCATCAAGAAGAAGAGCGACAACAAACGCATCCTCGCGTTGAGCTTGAACGAGGGTGGTCACCTCACCCATGGCCACAAGGTCTCCGTCACCAGCCGATTCTTCGAGGCGCACCACTACACGGTCGACCGAGACACGCACCTGATCGACTACGACGCCGTGCGCGAGCGGGCGCTCGAGGTGCAGCCGGCCGTCATCGTCGCGGGGGCGACCTGCTACCCGCGGATCATTGATTTCGCGCGCTTCAAGGCGATCGCAGATGAAGTGGGCGCGAAGCTGCTGGCGGACATCGCCCACATCGCCGGCCTGGTGGCGGGCGACGCGCATCCGAGCCCGGTGCCGTACGCCGATGTGGTCACAACCACGACTCACAAGACGCTGCGCGGCCCTCGCGGCGGCCTGATCCTCTGCACCAACGCGATGGCGCGGGCGGTGGATCGCGCGGTGTTTCCAGGTCTTCAGGGCGGTCCACACAACAACACCATCGCCGCGCTCGCGGTCGCCTTGAAAGAAGCGGCGGCGCCGGAGTTTCGGGCCTACGCGCGGCAAATCGTGGTCAACAGCCGGGCGCTCTCCGATGCGCTGCTGGCGGGCGGCGCGCGTGTGATCACCGGCGGCAGTGACAACCACCTCGTGTTGTTTGACGCGACGCCGTTCGGCGCCACAGGTAAGCAGGGCGCCGTGGCCATGGACGTCGCGGGCCTGGAGGCCAACGCGAACACGGTGCCGTTTGACCCGCGCTCGCCGATGGATCCGTCAGGTGTGCGACTGGGCACCCCCGCCCTCACCTCCCGCGGTATGGGCGCCGCCGAGATGGCGAAGATCGGGCAGTGGATCTGCGAGGCCGTGCGCAGCCGTGACAACGAGACCGAGCTCCTCCACATCCGGGAGCAGGTGCGTGATCTGATGGCCGCGTTCCCCGCGCCGGGTTTTGAGGGCGGTGTGCCGCCGCGGAGCCTGCTCGACGCCTGATCGGAACCCTCGGACTGCAAACACCTGACCGGAAACCCTTGATCGGAAACCGGTCTCCCAGCGCTGGCCAACCATCAGCGGACCCGCCATCCTGCCGCCATGAACAGTGGGCCCCGACTACCACACGCTTTCGGACGCTACATCCTGCGATCGCGGGTGGCTGCGGGGGGTATGGCCGAGGTGTTCCGCGCGACGCTGCCGGGTTTTGGCGGTTTTGAGAAAGAAGTCGCCATCAAGCGGATGTACCGGCAGTACAGCGACGACGCGACGTTTGTGGAGATGCTCACCGACGAAGCCAAGATCGTGAGCCAACTCCATCACCCCAACATCGTTCAGATCCTCGACGTCGGCCGCGTCGAGGAAGACTACTACATCGCGTTCGAGTTCGTGGACGGGGTCGATCTCTTCCGGCTGCTGCAGAAGCAGTTCGAGCGGACGCGGGATCTACCGCTGGCCATGGCGCTCCACATCATCGCTGAGCTGTGTTCGGCGCTGGACTACGCGCATGCGCGCCGGACCCACGCGGGCGATCCGCTCCGGATCGTGCACCGCGATGTGAGCCCGCAAAACGTGCTCATTGGCTACCAGGGAGAGGTCAAGTTGACCGACTTTGGCATCGCGAAGGCGGCCTATCGGTTCACGCAGACGCAGACGGGGATGATCAAGGGCAAGCTGTACTACATGAGCCCGGAGCAGGCGCAAAACAAGGCGATCGATCATCGCTCCGACCTGTTTGCTGCTGGGATCTTGCTGTACGAGCTGCTCTGCACACGCCCGCTGTATGGCGATGGCAAGCCCAAAGAGCTGCTGGCGAAGGTCGGGCGCGGCGAATACAGCTGGCCGGCCGAGAAGAAGGCGCGGGTGCCGATGCCGCTGCTGGCGGTGGTCGACAAAGCCCTACAACGCAACGCCGACCAGCGCTATCAGACGGGGCGAGAGTTCCGCGAGGCGCTGCTGCGGGTCGCCGATCAGCTGGGACTACGGACCGATCGTGAGGCGCTCGGCGCCTACGTGCGCAAGGTCTACGACGTGACCGAGAATCGACCTCCCGCGGTCAGCGCGGCGCCGCGCACCGAGACGTTGGCGCGGGATGACAAGCGAGCGCACTGGTCGACAAGCGTGGGGCCGCAGCCGACCGCCCCGGGGGAGCTTGATCAGCCCACCACGCGCCGTCCGTCACACCAACCGAGCCAGGAAGGGCTGGCGCTGCCGCGCGCGCGACGCGCCGCGACCCTGCCCACACCAGCGCCGATTGGGCCCGACGACGGCGTGCCGCCACCGTTACCCACGACCATGGCGCAGGCACCCGACGACGCGACGGCCATGCTCGATATGGCCGATCTGGCCGCGCGCCTCGCCGTCGCGCCACCGCCACAACCGCTCCATGGCGCCGCTGCCGCGCCGCACCGACCCGCCTCTGCGACTGGCGTCTCGGCTCCGACCGGAGCTTCCGCTCTCACCGGACCCTCCGCGCCGGCCGGACCGCCGGCCCCGCTAGGCCGCCCGATTCCGGCCGGCCAGCGGTCAGACGGACGGCCGCGACAGCCAACCGAGAAGGGCGTCGCGCCACCGCCGCAGCCGCTAAAAGCCCGCAATCCTCACCTGCTACGCACCGGCGGCCACCAACCACCGCAGGCCATCGCGCCGCCGCCAGCGCCGCGGCGGCTGTCGTCGTCGCTGCTGCGCGCAGGACCGCAGACCGTCGCGCCGGCCGCGAAGACGGACGGACCACCGCCGGCTGCCGCGCCGGACGCGCCCAGCGCCACACGCGCCAGCGGGCAGCGCCGCAAGGCGTACCCGCGACCCAGCACGGCCCCGGCCGAAGGCGTCCACCGCTCCGAAGCCGCGACACGATTCGTGCAGGCCATGGCGGATGAAGCCGCCGCGAACCCGGTCGTTCCGGCCGCAGCGCCGGCGCATGACCCGGCCACACGCGCCCCACGCAAGCTAGGGTCCGGCGCTGTCGGCGCGGACACGGCGCCACGGCCGGCGAGCCGCGCTGTTCGAGCGGCCGTCGCCCAGCCGCCAACGGCGCGGCCTGTGACGGCACAAGGCGGCCGCGCGGATGCCGCCACGCGTTTTGTGCAGGCGATGGATGCCTACCCGGAGCGCGGCGCGCTCGTCGCCGATCCCGACGACGAGCCGGCCTCATGGCGGCTCATCTGTCTCACCGCCGCGGTATGGGCGGGCGTCATCGTGCTCGGCGTGTATTCGACGCTGCTGTTGGTCCGGTAGCGGCTGCTCCTGACCCGAGAGACGGACCGGCAGCGAGGCCGCTAAAATCCCCAGGACACCGCGAGGCCAGGACCCGCGCCAAACGGCGCGACGGTCACGGCTCCGGGGAACCCGGTCGCGGTCGTCGCATCGGCGGCGCGACCCGCCGGCATCGCAGGAGCGCGACGCAGCAACAGATAGCCCGCCCATGCGCCAAGGCCCACAGCGGCCACGCCGGCGCCCACGGCCACGTTGCGCCAGGTGCGCGCGCCATCTCGCGCGTCGCGGTAGTCGGCTCCCTGGCTGGCTGTGCTCACTGAGCGGAGGTCCAAATCCGAAGCTTGGCTGTACGCGACGCCGTAGGTTCCGCCCGCGACCACGGCCAGGACGCCTGACGCCGCCGCAATCCATGGCCATCGGCGATCGACTCGCTCGGGCGCGGTCACCGTCCCGACCGGCTCGTCCACGCGGGGCAGCGGCGGTTTTTCGGCTGTCACAGGCGGCGGCGCCGGGCGCACAGGTGTCGCCGCCGCCAAGCGCGACCGCACCGTCACGAGGTGTTGTTTCGCCTCGATCTTGCCCTGGATCGTCGCGTCGGGCAGCTCGAGGTACATCAGAAACAGCGACTCGGCGCGCCTATGCTCCGCGTTTTCCTGCCGGGCGCGTGCGGCGTTGTAGACGAGCGTCGCGCGCTTGATCACGGCGTAGGCTTGCATGAACAGGCGCGCCGCGTCGGCGTAGACCTTGTTGCGAAACAGCGCCTTGGCCTCCGTGGCCAGGGCCTCCGCGCTGCGAAGTTGGTGTGGCGTGGGCGCGGCGGCCACCGGGGCGGGCGTCGCAAGGACTCGACCGGCCCCAACCAGGGTCATCAGCAGGAACAGCCCTGCGAGCGCGATGTGACGGGGCGACCGCTGACGGGGCGACCGCTGACTGGCCAATCTACGCCGCGTCCTGGTGCGCCGCGCGCTGCACGCCAGGGAGTCCCTGTGTGGCTGAGTGCGGTGGCTCACGGCATAGGACTGGACCATAGCGTCACTCTACCCGCGCCCTGCGGACCTGCCTACCCCGTAGCGATGCGCTCCAAACCCCACGTTGGCGGTGAATCTGCGCGACCGGGTGCACGGCGGTCGGGCATCCGCTACGCTCCGCGTCCTATGGGATCTGACCGACCATTACCGCGAGCTTCGCTCCGTCGCGCCACGCTGCTGGCCTTGTTTTGCGGGGTTTTCGCGCAAGCGTGCCTGCCAGATATGGCGACGGACAGCGCCGTGGCAGCCCAAATCGCGCAGGCAAGCGGCGACTCGGTGCAGCACGCCGAGGTTACCGCCGACGCGTCGCCAGACACCGACGCGGGGCAGGACGACGCAGGCGACGACACCGCGCCACATGACGGCCACGAGCAGGACGCCTCGGCCGACGACGGCAGCGCGCACGACGTCGCCGATTCGGCAGACACGACGGCCGAAGCCGCAGATTCCGATGACACGGCGGTCGTCGACACGGCGGGCGACGCGACGACAACCGACGACGCCGCGGCTGAGGACACCGTCGCCGAGGACACGACGAGCGGTGACGTCCCGGGCGCGGACGCCGGTTCGCCCTGCAAGACCAGCGCAGATTGCGCGCTGGCAGCCAGTCCATGCGCAGTCGCGGCCTGCATGCAGGGCCTCTGCACCGCGACACCGCTCCCCGAGAGCGCCACCTGCACCGATCCGAGCGTGCCGCTCAAACCGTGCCAGCAAACCCAGTGCGACGCGCTTGGCGCTTGTGTGGCGACCACCGCCGCTGACGGCGCGGCGTGTGACGGCGACGGCAGTGGCTGCACGGTGGCTGACTCCTGCACGAGCGGCGTCTGCAACGTCGGCCTCCCGGTCGCGTGCACCCAAACCGCTGGTTCGTGCCTCACCCAAGGCTGTGTGAGCGACGGCGCGTCGCTGTTCCACTGCGCGGGTCAGGCGAAATCCAAGGGCACGCCGTGCGACGACGGCAAGCTCTGCACCGTCGAGGACGCTTGCGGCGCAACCGGCGTGTGCTCCGGCAAGGCCAACGCTTGTTTAGGGCTCGCCGGCAACTGCCAGACGGGGTGGTGCGATCCAGCGCTGGATGTCTGCGTGGCCAAACCCCTAAGCGGCGCACGCCGTGTGATCAGGACCTGTGCAACAAGGGCGGCAGCTGCGACGGTGCAGGCAAGTGCAAGGACCTGAAGGATCCGTGCGACGATGCCAACGCGTGCACAAACGACTTCTGCATCTTGTCGAGCGGCCAGTGTACCAACGCGCCGCACACGGGGAGCTGTGAAGACGGTAACCCCTGCACGACCGGGGATGCCTGCGACGGCAAATCGAGCTGCAAGGCGGGCCCGCCGGTGCTCTACGACACCATTCACAGCGACACAGCGCTGGTCGTCCCACACGGGTCCCTGACCCTGGCTTCTGGCGACGTGCTGGCGTTCGGGCGACGCACGGGGCAACCCTGGACAGCGCGGATCACGCCATCGGGGACGATCGTGTGGCAGGTCGTGGAGACGGCCGCTGGCGGCTGGCACGCGGCCGTCGAGCAGGCGGACGGCACCATCGTCTTGGGCGGCTACGGCGGGCTGCAATCGGTGGCGCTGCCCCGCATCGCGCGGATGACGGCGGGCGGCGGCGTGGTGAAGGAGTCGGTCGTTCCGAGTGTGGGCGGCGGCACCGTGCGTGCGTTGGCTATCGTCGGCGTGGACACCGTCGCGATCGTGCTCAACCGCGAGAAACTCGGCCTAAAGCCACTCTCCTCGTACACGGTCTCAGATGGCTTCCTGTGGTCGCCGACGCAGCACAAGGTCACGGGAGCCCTGTTCTCTGAGGGCGGTGAGGGTCACGCGGTGGAGCTGTACGCCACGTTCACCGAGGCCAAACTCGACCGCACTATCTACGTTGGCACGCGCGAGGTCGACAGCAAGCAGGGCTACGACGGTTGGCTGGTGCGCCGCAAAGGCAGCACCGGGGCCATCGACAAGTCGGTGGCCATTGGGACCGGCAGCATCGACGTGTTCTACGGCGTGGCGCAGGGGCCTGCTGGCGGCTACTTCGCCACGGGCGCTAGTGATTTCACCACCGACAGCCACAGCGAGGCGTGGCTCGTGGCGCTGGACACAGACATGAAGGTGCGTTTTGAGTCGCGGTACAGCCTCGATTGGCGCGCCGTCGGCAACGCGGTGATGCTCCTGCCGGACGGTGGCGCCCTGATCGTCGGGGAGATCGCCACCACCAAGCCCGGCGCGGGCGCGCAGGTCGACGACGGCCTGATTTGGCGGGTGAACGCGTACGGCGCCACCACGCGCGCGCATCACCTCGGCGGCGTCGGGGCGCAGGCGTTCCTCAGCTGGACGCCGCGCGGCGAAGGTGGCCAGATCGTGGCGCGCGAGGGGCCCTTCGCCAACAGCAAGCTGCGGACGCTGCGGGTGGACGCCTGGGCTACGCGTCCTGCGGTGACTCCGGGCTCTGTGTGAACAAGCCGCTCGCCGCGTGCGCGACGGGCAAGTCTGCCTGCACCGTAAGCACCTGTTTGCCGACTGGCGTGTGCACAGACGCCGCGCTTGGCAAGGGCGCAGCGTGCGACGCCGCCAAGGTCTGCGGCGGCGCGCTACCGACGTCCCTGTGCATCCCCAAGTGAACGGTGTCGGACACGTCCTCTTTCCTCTTTCTGATGCAGGCAGACCATGAGGTGTCGCATTGGGCCTCGCTGCTAACGGTCACGATCGTGACAGCGCCCGCGAAACGGCGGCCCGGCCCAGCCGCCTGTTGAGCCGCCGTGTGTCGTCGACGCTGATGGGACTCATGACACGTTGCAGGTGGTCTGAGACCGACTCCGGCATCAGGTGATAGCGGGACGGCATGAGCGCGTAGCCATGCACGCGGACGTGAAGTCGCTCCGGCAGTTCGCCGAGCAGGTCGAGAAAGCGCGCTCGGATTTCATCATCGACCAACACCGTAGCGTGGCGCGCACATCGATTCATCACTTGGTGGCGAGCGGAGGGAAAGCCCAATCTGGGGCCTCGATCATCGTTTCGTCCATGACGGTAGACCAGGCAGTCTCGCGAACACCCGTCCCTAACGCAGGCGAAGGTGGGTGGCGTCATCGGAGGGTGAGAGGGCGCAGGGTGAGAGGGCGCAGGGTGAGAGGGCGCAGGGTGAGAGGGCGCAGGGTGAGAG
>ERZ889078.713-NODE-713-length-29156-cov-14.826982_pt1 | contig 29156 bp, 29 predicted proteins | sample MGYA00521266_ERZ889078 | MGnify/ENA primary metagenome ERZ889078 (study PRJEB32303, sample SAMEA104408618) | aquatic metagenome | biome: Brackish water; feature: Pelagic; material: water | place: Baltic Sea | collected 2014-06-16T06:34:00 | depth 76,534 m ...
AAACTTGTTGATAATAGAATGAAAATAATTACAGAGAAATAGATGCAATATAAATCACTCCTTTATTTTCTACTTTTCTTTATTTTCGGTTCAAATATTCATGCTGATATACAATTGATTAAAAAAGAGAACAATGACTCAAATACAACATTACTTGTCATAGGTGGCATACATGGAAATGAGCCAGGAGGATTTTTTTCTGCTTCAATTCTTGCAACAAACTATACAATAAAATCTAAAAATTTATGGATAATACCAAATTTAAATCAAGAAAGTATTCTAGCAAATAGCCGTGGAATACATGGGGATATGAATAGAAAATTTTCTGTTATCAAAAAGAATGACAAAGATAAGAAGATTATTAATGATGTTAAAAAAATCATTCTTTCTAAAAAAGTTTCTCTTGTTATAAACCTGCATGATGGGCATGGATTTTATCGAAAAAAAAATCAAGGAAGTATTTTTAATCCAACAGCTTGGGGACAAACTTGTGTCATTGATCAATGCAACTTAAAACAAGACCAAGAGTTTGGAAATCTAAATACAATTGCTTTAACAGTTAAAGATAATGTTAACAAAAAGCTCATACAAAAACATCATAGTTTTAATGTTAAAAATACTAAAACAAAATATATTGATGAAGCTATGCAACTCTCTTTAACATACTTTGCTGTCACAAATAATAAGCCTGCCTTTGCAATTGAAACAAGTAAAAACTTATCATCACTCTCTCAAAAAGTATTTTATCAACTTTTAGCAATTGAAGAATTTATGAAAATAATGCATATTAAATTTGAACGTAATTTTGAATTTAATGAAAAAAATATCAAAAAAATGATTGCAAACTACGGAAGTGTAAGCATAAATAGTAATATAAACTTAAGTTTTAGTGATATAAAAAAATCTTTAAGGTTTATTCCGATAAAATCAAAGAACAACAAGTTTATATTTTCTCATCCCTTAGGAGATGTTAGAAAAGTGAGAGGTAGCTATGAGCTCTATGTTGGAAATCAACGTGTTACTACCTTAAAACCTGATTATTTTAAAATTTCTAAAAAATGTCCCGAGTATTTTGATGGAGTTATAGATGGCAAAGCTATTTCTGTAAAGGCAGCTTCAGATTTACAAATAAATACCGATTTTAAGATAATAAAAAATAAAAATTTTCGTGCCAATATTATTGGATTTCGAAAAAAAGGTCACATCGATGAGAGTGGTTTTGAGATAAGCTTTAAAGATTTAGACCCAAACTATTCAATCGACAAGAAACACAGGAAGTATAGACTAGAAATATATGACAAAGACGAATTTTGTTCAATGTCTATAATACATTTTAAATAGGATAAAATATGGATACAAAAGAACAAAACTCTTTTTCAAGTGTACTTTCAGTTAATCCATACAATAATAGCTACTACACAAGTGTCTCTAGTTTTATAAACCAAGCAAAGTCTCCTGAATTTTCAAAAGAGCAATTTACTATTTCGTATCTTAACACCAATAATTTTATTACTGCTCAAATTGCCGTTAGTAAGAACATACCTGATGAAGACCTTTTTGACACTATAAATACAAAAGCCTATGATGATTTAGGTCTTGATCAAGCAATTGAGTATAGCCTACAATATATCGAATCTTTTGAAAGCCTTGATGAAGATAATAGATACTTTCATGTATTTTTAATTGATCCATTGACACTGTCGCAAACATTTACACCTACAATTGAAAAAATAAACTATATTGATACTATAATTCCTGTTCCTCTACTCTTAAAATCTCTCTATGTGAAGGAAATTATTCATAGTAGTGGTGTCCATTGTTTTATATATTTTCAAGAAAATGATGCTTTTGTTACACTTTACAACGACAAAGAATTTTTATATACAAAATCAATAAAATTTTCATATAAAGAGATGCATGAAAGATTTTGTGAACTCTATGGAGAAAGAATTGAGTATACTGAATTTTTTAAATTTTTCTCTAAACAAAATTTAAAAGAGACTAATAGTCCTTATAAAGAGTTCCTCATAAAACTTTATAAAGAACTGTTCGCTAATATAAATGATATTTTAACTTATGCAAAAAGAGCATTTGAAATTGATAAATTTGAACAAATTTATATTGGTTCCCAAGTACATACCATTACTAAATTAGATGAGATGATTGAAGTAGAACTCAATATTAAAGCCTCAGAGTTTAATTTCAACTATGGATTTGAGACACAAGAAACTTTCATAGACCAGCTTCAATACTTAATGCACCTCTACACTACACTACATGTTGAAGAGCGATACAAATGTAATTTTACTATTTATCATCGACCTCCAAAATTTATACAAAGAGAGAGTGGTAAACTCATTATCTTGATAATTATCTCTTTTATACTAGCCTTTTCTTATCCGATTACATATTGGGTACTTACATATGCACAAGAGTTACAACGTGATTTACTTCAAGATAAATATAATGCTTTGCACATCACAAAAACGACTAGAGAAGCAACTCTAAGAAATAGAAATGCTGATAAGACAAAGTCTTTAACTCTATTAAAAGAGGAAAAGAACCAATATACGACTAAAAAAAATACACTACTTAAAATACATGATGTTAAAGTAAATTACCCAATGAAAGCAAAATTATTAGCTCTAATAAGTAAAGATTTTTATGCCTTTGGTGTTAAATTAGAAGCTGTTACATACAAAGAGAATAGTTTTGCTTTTTCTCTTGTTGCCAAAAAAGATAAAAATATTACAAAACTAATAGAACATTTGACTAAGATTTATGATAGAAAATTTAAGTTTTCACTACAAGAAATTTCTTATGATATAGAGTTGAAAAAATATTTTAGTGAATTAAAGGTGGAAATATTATGAAAATAAATATTGAAGACTACCTACATAAAATCGACTCTTTTTTTAAAGATAAAACACAAAAAGATACATATATGACTTATATGATGGTATTTGCTATAATTTTTGCAATTGCTTACTTACTTTTTTGGGACAACTCTTTTAACGAATTTAACAAAACACGTAATGCAGTTAAATCACTCCAATCTAATATAAATACAGATGACAGATATATCAAAGTGAATCCTGAGGAAAAAATAGCTAAACTAGATCAAGATATTGCTAATATCAACAAAGAGATTATTCAAATTAAAGATGATAATGCATATATTAAAAATAAGATAGAAAATATAGCCTCTCTTATTTATGATGAAAGGACATGGGGAGAATATCTTCACTCCATTTCTAAATATGCAAGAAATAGAAATATAAAAATCATGGATTTAAAAAACAGTTATGCAGACAATAACTCATCATTTGGTCATATTTTAGATATTTCTATTGAATCTCTTGGTTCATATAAAAATACCCTAAACTTTATCAATGATTTAGAGCAGAGTGAACTCGTTGTCGATATTCATGGATTAGCAATGCAAGCAGATAAAAAAGTTGTTACTGACTTAAATATTTCAGTTTGGGGGATTACTTATTAATGAAAACTTTATATATTATACCCTTAATCATTTTTATACAACTGCTAAATGCAAATGAATTAGAATGGGTAGATGAACAGATAAAAGCCATACAACCACCTCGAGAGGGCATGAAAAATATCCATGCGCTCAAAGATCCTTTTATCTTTTTAAAGAAAAATAAAGATGATGAAGAGAGTAAAAAAAACAATAAAGTCACTCCATCTACGACTGTTCCTTTAATGGGTCAAAATATTACAAAAGAAAAAGTCACTATAGTCAAAAAAAGTACATTTGACCTCTCTATGATTATCAATAAATCAGCAAAAATAAATAACAAATGGTATAAACAAGGTGATATACTTAGTGATTATGAGATACTCACTATTTCACCATCCTCTGTTGTTTTGGTTAAAAACAAAAAGCAAACTATACTCTCTACAAACAGTAAAAATAAAAATTTAAAGCTTAAGCATTAAGTAAGGATACACTATGAAACTAATTAAAGCATCATTTTACTCAACTCTATTAACTCTTTTGCTCTCAAGCAATAGTTTTGCCGATTGTTCTTACGAACTTTTTACTATAAGTGCAACTAAAAATACAAAAATTATTGAGTTTATTGATCAACTCAGTGATGAATGTGGTTTTAGTATAATTGTCACTGATCCTAATGCTGAAAAATTTTTAAACTCTGAACTGAATAAAACAAATTTAAAAAATTTAACTATTGATGAAGTTCTTAATCTCATTCTAGTAGAGAACAACCTCTCTTATACTTTAGAAAACAATATCTTAAAAATCTCATATCTCACTACAAAAGTATTTGAAATAGACTATATCTTATCACAAAGAAAAAGTGAAGGGAGTACTAACGTTACGCTTAGTTCAAATTCACAAAGTTCTTCTGGTGTTAGTGGAGCTTCAGCAGGTACTAGCTCTAGTGGTGGTACTCTAGGAAGTGGTGGAAAAGGTTCAACCTCGGAAGCTGGTATCAAGATAGAGAGTAGTGATGAAGTAAAATTTTGGGAAAATTTAGATAAAGAGTTTAGAAAAGTTCTCAATAGACCACATGATGCTTACAAAGCTGGTGCTCCTATTATTAATCAAAATGCAGGACTAGTTACAGTTACAGCCACATCAAAACAACTCAAACGTTTTACGTCATATTTAAAAAAACTACAAGATAAAGTACAACTTCAAGTTCTTATAGATGTTCAAATACTTTCAGTTACGATGAATCAAGGTAAAACAACAGGTATAGACTGGCAACAGCTTTATAAACTACAAAATGTTGAACTTAGCGTTCATAGCCTAAAAGCTAGTAATGTTGGTGGATATACCACATCACCTGCGGCTGACATTACTTCTATGGATTTAGAAACTGGACTTGCTGGAGCTTCTAAACTAGTAAGCATTAAAGCTGGAGGACAACTTAATGAAGTTATTAAATTTTTACAAACTCAAGGGGATGTAAATTCCATATCTAATCCTAAAGTATTAACGCTCAATAATCAACCTGCTCTTATTACAGCAGGAACTGAATATTTTTATAAAATCACAAGTACCGAAACACTTGCTGGTGGGGCAGGTGCAGGTGCACAAAGTTCAAATGAAAATGTACAATCTGTTTTTGCGGGAGTTTTACTCACAATTACACCTGAGATATCTGATGATAAAACAATTACACTCAAAATAAATCCTTCGCTTTCTGAGACGACAACAGATATCTCACAAACAGATAATGCAAGTCGAACTATGCCACCCGATTTAAATAGACGTCAACTATCTTCTGTTGTTACAGTAAAAGATGGCAATAGAATTATTTTAGGTGGTCTTATTAATACTAGGAATACAAATAGTTCAAACAAAGTCCCTATTTTAGGTGATATTCCTGTCATCAGTTATCTTTTTAAATATGAAGAAAAAATCAAACAAGTTCAAGAATTAGTAATAATAATAGAACCACATATTATTCACAAAGAAATTAATTCTATTTCTCTCTCAGAACTTGGTTATGAGGGTTTAACTGATGATATTCTAAATCTTGAATCAGCATCACAATCTCATCAGGCAGATAAATTGAGTAAAGAAAATGCACCTAAAGTTGGTCTAAGCCACTCAAAAAATGATAAAAAAGAAAATAAATAGATGGATATAAATTTATGAACACTAGTCTTTATGATAACTCTAAAAATGTATTTTTAGATACCGTTCATGCTAAAGACTACATACAATTGGATAGGGTTTCTACAATTTACCAATCTCTAAAAGATTCTATCAATAAGCCTTTAAAGATGATTCTACTCTACGGTAGACCTGGCACAGGTAAAAGTATGTTTCTCACAAAATTATATAATGACCTATCCCTCTCTAAAGTTGTTTATCTCTACCAAACACCCATACTAGATGAGAGTGAATTTTACAAAACTCTTGCTCAGGATATTTTTTCTACTCGTTATAATGGAGAACTTAATTTCACACAATTTATGAAAATCATTAAAGGCTCATCCCTTGATTCTATTCCTATCATACTATTAGATGAAGCACAACTCTATTCAGATGCTTTAATGGAAAAAATAAGACTTTTATCTGATACAAGAACTATGAAATTTGTTATTACATTGCATAAGACAGAGAAAGAAGACCTTATTGCAAAAGAGCATTTTCAAACGAGAATTTGGGAAACTATAGAACTTGAAAATGCGTCAAAAACTGAACTCAAAATTTATATACAAAAAAAGCTTATGAAAGCCAATTGTTTTGATAGTGCAAATATGTTTACAGCAAAAAATGTTCATCTAATCTTCAAGCTGACAAATGGAAACTACAGAGATACTAATAAACTTTTGTATACTCTATTTGACCTATATACTACTTATGAAAGTAATGAACAAATTACATCAATTAATACAAATCATGTTTCAAATAAACTAATTGAAATGGCAGCAATACATACAGGTATCATCAATGCTTAATACTAGAGACCTTGAAAAAAGATGGCTTATTTACAAAATAAAATCCTATATTCCTCATGCAATTATTACTATAAGTCTTATTGTCATTATCAGTTTATTAACTCTTTTTATTACTAAAAAAAAAGAGATTAAGACCACAACTGAAGTAAAAATGGAGTCCTTACCTACACTAGTAAAAACCCTACCAAAAGTAAATAATGAACCTATTGTACTGGTAAAAGAAGAGAAAAAAATTATAATAAAACAGCCTATTCCTGAGCCCATCATCCTAGATGAAGCAACATTGAAACTTAAACCATCCCTAGGTTTTATGAAAAAAATTCAAAATTCCACTCTGCCTTATTATCAAACAGAACCAAGTTATGACAACATGACAACAGATATGAAAAAAGAGGATGACACAACAAAAGAACAAATTTCGCAAGAACCAGTTAATACACCAGTCACCATAATAAAAGAAGAACAGATACAAAAGAGTAAGATAACAATAGAGAGACGGGATACAAGAGATGATATAAAAAATATCATTAAACGTTTTAAGAAAAACAATAATCCTGCTCTAAGTCTATTTATCGCAAAAAAATATTATGAATTAGGAGAATATCATAAATCATACAATTATGCTCTTATTACGAATCAAATTAATAGAGATATTGAAGCAAGTTGGATAGTTTTTAGTAAGTCTCTTGTAAAATTAGGAGAGAAAGAAATGGCTATTAACACTTTAAAAGACTATATAAAAAATTCTCATTCTAATAATGCTAAACTACTTTTAGAAGAGATAAACTCAGGGAAGTTTAAATGAAAATAGTTATTGCACTGTTATTGGCTATAAGCATATATGCTGACATTAAACAAAGCATGTTTAATCTTTATCAAAACGAAAAATATACTAATGTATGTAATATGGGTTTTGATAATTTTCGTACTAACAATAAAGATGAAGAGTTTATCTCTATCTATGCTTTTGCATGTTTAAATTCTGATTTTATCGATAGACTTGCCATTCCTATTGCACTATTAAAATCATCAAAAGAAGCAAGATCAAATTCAGCATACTTTTCTGTTATTTTAATGCAAAAAAAACTTCTCTATCATGCATTAGTAGACAACTATAATCTCACCTCTTTAAAACTTCCTACAACTGACTATGTGCTCTCAAAAGTTTTTAACTTATATTCTAAATTAAAACCACACGACCCTAGAGCCTTTTATCTTTTTGAGGATGAAAAAGATGAAAAATTAACTTATAAGCTTTATTTATCAATTGAAAACAATATCACTAAAATGGTTATTGAAGAGTTTTATGATACAATTAACATAAAACGACATGTTTATTGGTAGGATTTTAGTGTGGATAGAATAACAACAGACTTACTTGCTAAGGGCTTTATAATGAAGAGTCAAGTCGATAGACTCTTAGCTAAAGGCATTCACGATTATCTGATTTTAAAAGATATTACTCTATCTGGTTTTATGACAATGGATAGGCTAGTTCGTTTTATAGTTCAGCAGGTGCGTGATGGTGTTTATGACTTAAGTATTATTGACAACTATGACTATATAAATGAAAAGCTTGTTTTAGAAAAACTTGCACAGGAGCTTGATTTAGCTTTTGTAGACTTAGATTCTATAGATATGGACTATAACTTAACAGATAGAGTCCCCCTTGCTCAACTCAAAAAACATAATATTATTCCAATTTTTCAAGATGAGATGAGTGTTACAGTTGCTTTTCATGATCCTTTAAATATTGATGCACAAGAAGCGACTCAAAGACTTTTTCCAAGAAAAATATTAAAAATTGCCCTCTCTACTAAAAAGCAAATTGCTAATTATCTTTTTAAAGTAGAGCTCAAAGATAGTGTTAAAGGTTTAGTAAAAAAAATAAAAGATGAACTTAACTCTATCCATTCAATTGAAGATCAACAAGAAGCATCTTCAATTTTGCTACTAATTGATGTTATCTTAAGAACATGTATTAGAAATAGAGCTAGCGATATTCATATTGAACCTACGGAGAAGAACTGTGTTGTTCGTGGTCGTATTGACGGAAAACTTTCAGAAATTTTTATCTTTGAAAAAGCAATTTATCCTCCTCTATCTTCAAGACTCAAATTGTTAGCAAATCTTGATATTGCAGAAAAAAGAAAACCTCAAGATGGACGTTTTTCGACTGCCGTTGATGCACTAGAGTTTGATTTTCGTATATCAACACTGCCTATTCTTTATGGTGAATCAATTGTTATGCGTGTACTCGACAAACAAAAAGCACTTGTAAGACTCGAAGATGCAGGTATGGATACAGCAAGTTACCATAAACTTCTTAAGGGTCTTGAAGCCCCTTATGGTATTATCTTAGTAACAGGACCGACAGGTAGTGGTAAAACAACCACTCTTTATGGCGCTCTTAATGAGCTTAGAAATGTAGAAGATAAAGTTATTACGGTTGAAGACCCTGTCGAGTATAGAATGAACCTTATCCAACAAGTCCAAGTAAATGCTAAAGTTGGGCTTAGTTTTGCAGATGCTCTTCGCTCAATTTTAAGACAAGATCCGGATAAGATTATGATTGGTGAGATTCGTGACCAAGAGACTCTTGAAATCGCCATTAAAGCTGCACTAACAGGGCATATGGTTATATCTACACTACATACAAACGACTCAATCAGTGCAATTCCTCGTATGGTTGACATGGGAATTCAACACTATCTTATCAGTGGTGCTCTTGTGGCTATTCAAGCACAACGTCTTGTACGAAAAATTTGTAAACACTGTAAGGTAGAGGACCATCTCCCCTCTTCTCTTTTAGCTGAGATGAAAGATATTATTCCAGAGGGTGCAAAACTGTACAAAGGCAAAGGGTGCCGTGAGTGTGGGGATAGTGGTTATATGGGTAGAGAGATGATTTGTGAAGTTTTAACAATAACAGAAGAGTTATCATCACTTATTGCTAAAGGTGCTTCAAAAGATGTAATGCTCAAACAAGCCAACAAAGATGGTTTTGTTGATATTTATAAAAATGGAATACAAAAAGCTTTAGATGGAGTGACTAGCCTTGAAGAAATTATGAAGGTGGCAAAAGGGTAATGAAATACTTTGTAGCAACAGTTTTAACAAAAGGTAAAAAAGAAGAAATTGGACTTTATGCTAATGATAAAAAAGAAGCAAACTCTTATGCTAAACTCAAATACTCAGGTATTATTATTAAAGTTATTGAAGGTCAAGAACCTTTTGAGGCACAATTTAAAAGATTTAAAGATACCTTATTACAAAATATCAAAAAGAAAAAAATAAAACAAGATTCTCTTATTGCTGCCATAAGACAGTTAGCTGTTATGACAAATGCTGGTATCTCTATTCATGATTCTATCCGTGAAATTGCAAATGCTACTGATGATGAAGCTTTAAAAACTGTATTTACTAAGCTTGCAGACGATATTAACTCTGGTCATGCTCTCTCTACATCTTTAAACAATTTTAGATATGAAGTAGGAAATTTAACTATTGCCATGGTTCAACTTGGTGAAAAAACAGGTAATTTAGATGAAGCTCTCTACTCTCTAGCAGATATGTTAGAAGAGATTCGTAGTAACATCACAAAATTTAAAAAAGCAATGGCATATCCTAGAAATGTTATGATTGCTATGGCTGTGGCATTTAGTGTACTTCTTACTTATGTTGTACCTCAGTTTAAAGATATTTTTGAATCACTTCATGCAGATTTACCACTACCCACAATTATCTTACTCACTCTCTCTGATTTACTTACTAATTATGGTATTTTTGTCCTAGTTGGTATCGTCGCAGCTGTGATGACATTTAAATATCTTGTGAATAACTATCGACATATTCGATTTGGCTGGCACAAGCTTTTACTTAGAACTATGCTCATTAAAAATATTATTAAGTTTTCTACTTTAAACCGCTTTACTTTAGTATTTTCCGAACTTATTCGTGCAGGTATTCCTATTGCAGAAGCACTTGATACATCCATAGATATGATAGATTCTCTTCCTTTAAAAGAAAAACTTTATGGTGTACGTATCACTGTTGAAAAAGGTGGAACACTTAACACTGGACTAAAAGATACAGGACTATTTGAAAATATGATTATTCAAATGGTTAGAGCTGGTGAGGATAGTGGTACTCTCGATACTATGATTAACAAAGTTGCTGAATATTACAAGATGCGGTTTGATGCTATTATTGATGGATTGAGTGAAGCAATTGAACCGATTATGCTCTTTTTTATTGCAGGAATGGTTATTTTATTAGCACTAGGTATTTTCTTACCGATGTGGGATATGGGAAGTGCTGTAAATGGTCATTAAACTTTTTGACCCTTTGGGTCGATCTGTACGATTCTCTGTACTTTTTGTAAAAAAAGCTTCATATTCTCTTCACTTGCTTTTATAGCATACTCTGTTTTTACATCAAAAGATTTTTTTAATATACTAATGTCAAAAGCCTCACACTCATAATCTATAAATCTTACATCACTATACTCAATTAAGATAGTCTCAAATTGCTCTTTTTTGTACTCTTTAAACAAATTATCATGTAGAACTAAATTTACAGCATCACTATAAGCACGGACTAATCCACCAGTCCCAAGTTTAGTTCCACCAAAATATCTCACAATAATAACGGCAGAGTTAATAATTTCTTGCCCCTGTAAAACCATTAAAGAGGGTTTTCCTGAAGTGCCTTTTGGCTCTCCATCATCACTAGAGTGTTCAACTACTTGATTATACTCATTTAAGTAACGATAAGCTGTTACAAAATGCCTTGCTTTTGGATGTTCTTCTTTTAATTGTTCTAAAGTTGATTTATAATCAGTGTAGGGCATAAGGTAAGCAATAAATTTTGATTGCTTCACCTCATGAGTATTTGTAGCAGAAGTAGTAGTAAATTTCATTAAAGTTTTAAGCTATATTTGTAAAAACTTTTTGAACATCCTCATCATCTTCTAATTTTTCTAAAATTTTATCAATATCTACTTGTTGTTCTTCTGTTATAGTTATAGGAGAGTTTGCCATTCTCTCTAAATGTGCTTTTTTAATCTCTATTCCCATATCTTCAAGTGCTTTAGTTAATGTACCAAAACTTGTGTAATCACCAGTAATAATAACTGCACCATCTTCGGCTTCTATCTCTTCAAGACCAGCATCAATAAGCTCAAGTTCAAGCTCTTCAATATCCATATCATCTTCTAAATCAAATTCAATTAATGTCTTTCTATCAAACATAAACTCTAGTGAACCATTTGTTAAGAACTCTCCACCATTTTTTACAAAAATATTTTTTACATTTGCAACTGTTCTTGTATTATTATCTGTCATACACTCTGTAAAAACTAAAACACCATGAGGTGCTTTACCCTCAAAGTTTACTTCTAACATACTTGCAGTATCTTTTGCAAGAGCACGTTTTATAGCGGCATCTATATTATCTTTTGGCATATTTTCAGCTTTTGCATTTATTATTGCAGTACGAAGCCTAGCATTCGAGTCTGGGTCCATTCCACCCTCTTTTGCTGCCATAGTAATAATCTTACCAAGTTTAGGAAACAGTTTTGACATTGCTCCCCATCTTTTTAATTTTGATGCTTTTCTATATTCAAACGCTCTACCCATAAAAACTGTCCTAATGATTTATTTTTGAAATTATACCATTTAATGTATAATACTACATAAGGAATGTAAATGCGACTTGGTTTTAGAATTAAACATCACTTTTTTGGCGCTTTTCGTGAACTTTTTGTTCACCATCATGGTTCACTAGATTTTCGTGCAAATCTTTTTGCTCTCGTTATTGCTGCAAATGAAGAATCAACCGTTGAAAGCTATATAGTGGTTAAACAAATTGGTTTGAATATTTATAATGATGATAAAGATAGAGCTAATTTACTTATGCTTGTAACAAAAGAGAAAGTAAAAAAAGTACATGATAATAATGGGCTTGATATTGATACTCTTGTAGCTCACATACAAAAAGAGCTAAAAGTTGTGCCTCGATATGCAAATAAAATAGATATTAGGGAATTGAAATTACTTTTACCTCTAACCTATGATAATGACACTTTATCCTACCAAGAGAATATATTGGAATTTTTACAAGGTTTAAAAGAAGAAACACTCAAAAGTAAAGAGTAATTTTGGTAAAATAAATGAATCAAAATTAAAGGTTCATATATGGATTTACAAACAAAAGCTCTTCACTTAGGTTACGAAAAAGATTCTCAGGGAACAATGGCTGTACCCATTTACCAAACAACAGCTTACGAGTTTCGTGATGTTGAACATGCTGCAAACTTATTTGCACTTAAAGAACTTGGAAATATCTACACTCGACTAAACAATCCCACCACAGATGTTTTTGAAAAACGTTTTGCATCACTAGAGGGTGGTGAAGCTGCTATTGCTACTTCAAGCGGAATGAGTGCTATTTTTTATGCCATTGCAAATGCTGCTGAGGCTGGTGATAACATTGTTTGTGCAAAACAACTTTATGGTGGTAGTTTAACTCAAACAGGTCATACATTAAAAAGATTTGGCATAGAGTCTCGTTTTTTTGATGTGCACAATCCAGCAGAGATTGAAGCTTTAATAGATGACAAAACAAAGGTTATCTTTTTTGAGTCATTAACAAATCCAAGTATAGATGTAGCAGATATTGAAGCTATTACAACTATTGCAAACAGACACAATATTTTAACTGTTGTTGACAATACAGTTGCAACCCCTGTTTTATGTCGCCCTTTTGAACATGGTGCCGATATCTCTGTGCATAGTGCAAGTAAATATACAACAGGTCAAGGTCTTGCTATTGGTGGAATACTAGTAGAGAGAAAAGGTCTTTTAGAAAAGCTAAAAAATAATCCTCGTTATGCTCACTTTAACGAACCAGACGAATCTTACCATGGTTTAGTATATGTTGATGTTCCCCTACCACCTTTTACACTCAGAGCTAGACTCTCCCTTCTTCGCGATTTAGGTGCAGTAGTTTCTCCATTTAACTCTTGGTTATTTATTCAAGGCATGGAACACTTATCACTACGTATGAGAGAGCACTCTAAAAACGCTTTAGCATTAGCAGAATTTTTAGAAGCACACCCTAAGGTAAAAAAAGTAAATTATCCAGGTCTCAAAAGTAATTCAAACTATAAAATGGCTCAAAAGTATTTTGAGGATGGTTTATGTAGTGGACTCTTAAGCTTTGAAGTTGACTCTTTAGAAGAAGCAACTAAAATAGTAAATGCAACAGAGCTTTACTCTCTTGTAGTCAATATTGGTGATTCTAAATCAATTATTACTCATCCAGCTTCTACTACTCATCAACAACTTAGCCCTGATGAGTTAATCGCATGTGGTGTTCCCTCTGGACTTATAAGAATTTCAGCAGGATTAGAGAGCACAAAAGATCTCATAGCTGATATCAAACAAGCACTCGAAGCATAAGATTAAGCCATTTTTGCTAAAATGGCACTATTATTTTACACAAAGAGCAGAAGTTGTCACTAAACCTACAAACACATACCCAACATTTTACTAACCCTCTCTATTTAGAGAGTGGTCGTATTTTAGAGCCTTATGATATTACTTACGAAACATATGGTACTTTAAATGATGACAAAAGTAATGTGATTGTAATTACACATGCACTTACAGGTTCCCATCATGTTGCAGGAACTTATGAGGGTGAAAACAAAGCTGGTTGGTGGGATGGTTTAATTGGCCCAGGCAAAGCGATAGATACTGATAAATACTTTGTAATTTGTACTAATGTAATAGGAAGTTGTTTTGGCTCAACTGGACCTATGTCACCAAGACATCCACACCATGAACCTTATCGCTATAAATTTCCAGTAGTGAGTATTAAAGATATGGTCAAAGCTCAAAGAATTCTTTTTGACAGACTTGATATTCATAGAGTAGAAGCCATTATAGGTGGTTCTATGGGTGGTATGCAAGCACTTCAATTCGCTATTCATTATCCAAACTTTTCCAAAAAGATTATTGCCCTAGCTACTACCCATGCTACACAAGCTTGGGCGATTGCTTTTAATAAAATCGCACAAGAAGCGATTTTAAAAGACCCTGATTTCAAGCAAGGCTATTACGACCCTGAAGTCATCAAAGAACAGGGTCTCTCAGGTATGGCTATTGGACGAATGGCTGGACATGTCAGTTTTTTATCACATGAATCAATGCGTAAAAAATTTGGACGAGAATATAAACGGACAGATGGACTGTATGAGCTTTTTGGAAAATTTCAAGTCGAATCTTATTTAGAATATAATGGCTATAATTTTACTAAATGGTTTGATCCACTTACATATCTTTATATTACTAAAGCTATCAATATATATGATTTGTCTCGTGGATTTGATTCTCTTGAGGAAGCTCTAAAAAAAATCACAGCAGAACTTCATCTCATAAGTTTTGAAAATGATATTTTATTTAAAAATTTTGAAATGAAAGAGATATCAGATATTTTATTAGAAGTAGGTAATACAAACCATACATATACAGATATAAAAAGTGATTATGGGCATGATGCCTTTTTAGTAGAACTCGATAAATTCCAAGACCAAATAAAGGACATTCTAAATGGCTAAAGAAAACTTTGAAAAAAAACTTGATAATGCAAAAATTATTTTAGAAACACTTATGAAACCAGAAATTACTCTTCAAGATAGTGTAAAAGCTTACGAGACAGGCATGAAAGAGTTAGCTCTTGCTCAAAAAATGCTTGAAGATGCTACTATTAAGATTCAAGAGATTAAAAACAGCTAAATGAAAGCAGCTGTCTTACAACTCAATGCTCAGGGTATGAGTTCTACAAAGCTCTACAACTATATCCGTATAGCTCATAAAAAAAGAGTTAAACTTTTACTCCTTGGCGAATATGTTTTAAACCCATTTTTTAATGAACTCAAAAGCATGTCAATAAGTATGATAAAAGAGCAAGCAAACCATCAAATAAAAATATTAAAAGAGCTCTCATCTACTTATGCTATGACTATTGTCGCTCCTCTTATCATCGTAAAAAAAAAAGAAGTCTACAAAACAATAGCAAAATTCTCACCCTCTTCTACTTCTTATTACAATCAACAGATTCTTATCAATTATGCTCATTGGAATGAAGAGAAATACTTTGCAAATAAGATAGAAAAACTCCAAGCACCCTTAACATTTAAGATTGATAGTTTCAAATTTGCCATCATGAGTGGTTTCGAACTTCATTTTGATGAAATGTTTACAACTATTAGCTCTAAGAATGTAGACTGTATACTTGTACCAAGTGTAGCTACATTTGAATCTTTTAAACGATGGAAATCACTTATACAAGCCCGTTCATTTACTCACAATTGCTATATTTTACGTGCCAATAGAATTGGAGAGTATGAAGACAAAGATTATACTTGGCAATTTTATGGCGATTCAATTCTCTCTTCACCAAATGGTGAAATAGTAGAACATTTAGGCAATAGCGAAGAGTTAATGATTGTAGATATGAGTCATACAGATGTAGTGGTAGCGAGAAGAACATGGGGCTTTAAAGAGGCACTTACAAAAAGGGAAGATTAATGTTAAAATATTTTCATAGACAAGTACAACTTTGGGGAGAAGAGACACAAATTGCTCTTCAATCTAAAAAAATAGTTATTATTGGTTCAGGTGGACTTGGTTCATCTTTAGCTTTTGCCTTGGGTGCAAGTGGTATTGGTGAGATTCACATGGTGGACTTTGATGAAGTCTCTTTACATAACATCCATAGACAAATTGCATTTAAGATGGGTGATGAGGGGAAAAATAAAGCAGTCGTTAATGCCCAACTCATAATGCAAAGATGCCCTTATGTAAAAGCTATTGCACACGAATGCAATTTTGAAGAGTGGACAAAAAAGGGCATAGAAGTCGATCTCATCATTGATGCAACAGACAACCTACCAACTCGTGGTGATATTAATACTTATGCAAAAGAGATTAATATGCCGTGGTTATATGGAAGTGTTGAAGCCTTTCATGGTCAAGTCTGTTTTATAGATGAATCTTCATTCAGCGATGCTTTTAAAATCATTAAAAAAACACCTGCAGGAATTGCTGCTCCGATTGTTATGCATATTGCTTCACTTCAAGCAAATTTAGCACTGCGATACTTAGCTGGAATGAGTGTTAAAAAAGATATGCTTTACTATCTGTTTTTTAATGAAGATGGAGAACTGATAACCCAAAAATTTGGATTACCAAAAGCTTAATAATTTAGAGTCCTGAGATATATGTTGCTAAAGCATTTATCTCTGCATCGCTCAATTTTGAAATCTGAGATTTCATAACACCTTTCATAGAACCACCATAACTACCATCTTTATAACCATTTAAAGCTGCAATAGTTTTGTCCACACTCCATGCTTGAATAATTTGAGATTTTCCAAGTGCTTTTCTTTCACCATCCGCTCCATGACACCCTGCACATTTCGCAAAAAGTTTTGAGCCATCTATAACTTCAAGCGATTTTGCAATTTCTTTAGCTTGGACTTCTACTTCTTTTGCTACTTCTGCTGTTTTATGAGCTACTTCACTTACAACTTTTGCACTGCTTTTTTTAAGCTTTTGCACACTCTCTGACGTTGAAACCTTTACTTGTTTTACTACAACATCAGCTGACTTTTGAACCTGCTTTACGACCTCTTCGCTACTTTTTGAAACAACTTTTACTGTCTCATTTACCTGCTCTAAAATCTCCTCTTTTGCTGATGATGTTTTAGATGTGTTTTGAGAATCATTACTACATGATATTAAGAAGATTACAAGCAATAGTGGAAATAATATTTTCATTTTTTTACCTTTTATTTGAATTTAAATTATTATACATGATATTGGATACCGTTAAGCTAAAATTTGCTCGAAAAATAGCTTTAAAACTCAAAATAAATAACCATAAAAAGAGTAAGGGTAAAATAAGACTCTGCACAATAAAAATTGTAATTAAAGTAATAATTTTTCGTGAGGCATCTTCTATATTATCATGTAATTTATCTATTTGTTGTGATAGATTTAAACTTTGTGAAAAATTTTTATATTGATTCCCCATAGAAACGAACAAACTACTACTTTTTTTCTCTTGTATACTATGCTGATGAGTATTTTGAATATCTTCTAAACTACTTTTGGTTGATTTTACAACAACACTTGCACTATCATACTCTTGAGCAAGATTTGTTGTATAAAAAAATTGAGAAATATAGATAAAAATAATAGCACTAAAACGAAACAATAGAAGTAGTGCAAAAGACTTAAAAGCATACGAAATAAGAGTAGAATTTTGAAATTTTTTCAGCCACAATAGAGTCAAACTAAACACGATACTTAGACCAAAAGCAACTTGCAAAAAAACTTTTGCACTCAGAATAAGTAAGAGTTTTTGTATACCTAAAGAGACAGAAGCTAAGAGCATCACCCATGAAAATCTCTCAACCATATCATTAAAGGGATCAAGCACTTCACCAATACTAAAGTTAAGCCCTACTCCAATAGGTGTAAAAGAGAGTTCAGTCCCTTGGATAAGGGATATAACAGCATTTAATCCCTTTGCAAGTCCAAATGCAATCATTGCCCTATCAAATGCCTCATCTTGAAGAGCCATAGCAGACTCATCTATCCCTAAACCTAAACTCACAATCAATACTATTATTAAAAAAACTGATATTAATATCTTCATCTAAACTCCATTTTACGAAAAACAAGCAATTTTCAGCTATAATTACACTAATTTAACAACAAGTGAAACCAATGAATTTTGAACCCTATCCATTTGAAAAACTAAACAATTTACTTAAAAATATTATACCAAATCCAGACTTAACTCCCTGTGTTTTAACTATTGGAGAGCCTCAATTTGAGACTCCTGATTTTATACAAAAATCTTTAGCACAGCACACTAGCTTATTGCAAAAATATCCAAAAACTGGCGGAGAAGTAGGACTTCGAGAAGCACAACGAGGTTTTGTAAAACGTCGTTTTCATGTAGAACTTAGTGATGAAGAAATCATTCCTACCTTTGGAACTCGTGAGGTTCTTTTTAACTTTCCTCAATTTCTTCTTTTTGATAAAGAAAATCCAGTCATGGCATATACAAATCCTTTTTATCAAATTTATGAAGGTGCTGCAATTGCTACTCGTTCAAAAGTAATTCATCTCAATCTAAATGAAGCAAATAATTTTAAACCGACTATTAATGAGGATGAATTAAGCAAATGTGATTTAGTAATTCTTAATTTTCCAAACAATCCTACAACTTCGACTTTAAATTTAGAGGAGTTAGGAGAGTGGATTTATTTAGCACTTAAACATGATTTTGTACTTTTAAATGATGAGTGTTATAGTGAAATTTACACGGATGAGCCTATTCCTTCACTTCTAGAAGCTGCTTATCATGTAGGGAACACTACACTAAAAAATGTGCTCGTTATCAACTCTATTTCTAAACGTTCATCTGCTCCAGGACTTCGTTCTGGTTTTATTGCAGGGGATAAAAATATTTTAAAAGAGTATATGAACTACCGTACTTATGTTGGATGTGCCTCTCCTCTGCCTCTTCAAAGTGCTGCAGCGGATGCTTGGAGTGATGAATATCATGTAGAAAAATCTCGTGAAATTTATAAAAACAATTTTATTTTAGCAAAAGAGATTTTAGGAATACAAATACCAAAAGCTACTTTTTATATTTGGCTCAAAGTAGCAAACCCTTTAGAGTTTACAATCAAACTTTATAGAGATTATCATGTAAAAGTACTACCAGGGGAATACCTTGCACGTGACGATGCTAAGGGTGAAAATCCAGGAAAGTTTTATGTGCGTATTGCACTTGTAGAGAGTGAAGAAAAAACAGAAGATGCATTAAAAAGAATTAAGGAGTGTTTAAGTGAATAAAGAAGATTTAAAACAAAAAGTACTAGAGGCACACCAACAAGCAGATGTTGCGGGACTTTATGTCTTAGAAAAAAAGGCTCATGAGCTTTTTGATGAAGAGATGCTGCATGGTTTTTACACAAATATTTTAGATTTAGCTTTAGAAAAACTTACTGAAACTTTAGAAGCTCACAGACACATGGATATGGAGAATGTTCAAGATTTTGCTACGACTCGTGCACTTTATGAATATGCAGTAGAGCACTACTCTGCTGGTGAAAATAAAGATGCTGCTGCACTTTTCGAAGTACTAGCTGGTTTAACCAACGATGAGGCTTTTTCCTCAGCTCTTAAACTCCATTGGGTTGCTTCAGATGAAGGCATAAGTTTAGAAGATTTTATAGAAAACATTGCTGATATTGAAGCGACTCAAACTGCAGGAACTTTTTATATTAGTGCCTTTACAAAAAAGGCACAAGAGTTGCTAGATACTTCTAAACAAGCTGAGGAGAGTTAACTATGAAAATACATTTCATTGGAATTGGTGGCATAGGTATATCTGGTCTTGCACAATATATGCATTTCAAAGGTCACACTGTTAGTGGTTCAGACATTAAAGATACTATCATCACTCAAAAACTTCGTGATATGGGAATCTCCGTAACTGTACCTCATAGTGCAGATGCTATTACAGACCAAGATTTAGTAGTGCACTCTGCTATTATTAACCCTAACAACCCTGAAATAATTGCAGCAAAAGAAAAGGGCATCGAGGTTCTAGCACGACGTGAGGCTCTTCTTAAAATTTTAGATGATAGAAAAGTGTATGCAGTAGCTGGTGCACATGGAAAAAGCACTACAAGTGCTATTTTAACTTCCATTATGAGCGGTTCTGCAATCATAGGTGCAGAGTCTAAAGCTTTTGGTTCAAATGTTCGTTATGATGATTCAACAGATGTTATGCTCTTTGAAGCAGATGAAAGCGATGGTAGTTTTATAAATTCCAACCCTTACTGTTCCCTAGTTATCAATGCTGAGCCTGAGCATATGGAGTATTATGATTATAATTATGAACTCTTTTATGACTCGTACAGAACTTTTATAAAATCAGCAAAACTCAAAGTTCTTAATGGGGAAGACCCTTTTTTAATAACTTTAAAAGATGAAGTCGATGCTACATGGCTCTATCCAAGCCAAGATATTACAGATATAGAATATGTACTTATCAACAATGAACCACACACAAGATTTACACTTAAAAATTTAGGAAGTTTTGATGTATGGGGTTTTGGAAAGCATATTGCTCTTGATGCCGCTTTAGCTATTTTAGCTGCTTATGATTCTATGGATATTGAAGAGATCAGAACAAATCTTTTAGGCTTTAAAGGCATTAAGAAACGTTTTGATATTGTCGGTTTTGAAAAAGATCGTGTTATTATTGATGATTATGGTCACCATCCTACCGAAATCAAAGCAACTTTTGAATCAGTAAAAGAGTATGCAGCACTCAAAGGTTTTGACAAAATCACAGCTATTTGGCAACCACACAAATACTCTCGAACTATCGATAACCTAGAGGCATTCATTAAATGTTTTGATGGTGCAAAAGAGCTTATTATTCTTCCTGTTTGGTCAGCTGGTGAAGCGAAACGTGATATTGATTTTGAAGAAAAGTTTAAACAATATAACCTTACAATGGCAGATAAAATAACAAGAGCAAACAACACTATTACAGTTGTAAAAGACAATAAAGAGCTAGAGATTCTCGATAAAGGTCTTATTATCGGTTTTGGTGCTGGAGATATTACATATCAAATCAGAGGGATTGCATAGTGACCTACATTATTGGTTTACTCATTGTTTTACTTTTCTTTTTAGCAATGCGATACTTTACAACATTTGATATTTATCAACAGATGAGCATTGCGGTAGTGATACTCTCTATTATGGCAGTTGCACTTATGTACAATGAATACAGCGAACAAGAGAGCAAAAAAATTCGTGATGCAGCCTTAAAATATAAGCAAGGCAAAACACTTTACTGCGATGGTAAGGAAGTCAATTCGACTAATTATAGCCTTAGTATAGGTACTTACACTTTCATAGGTCGTGAAGGAACTCCTTTCTTTGAGGAGATGATTGGAGCTTCAAACTGCGAGTAGATAATAGCACCAATAAAATTGAAAAGCTCATCACTCAACTTGATCTCGTTGAGCACATAGAACAATTTAAAAGCTTTTTTTCTCGCGAACACTCTTTATATATTGAAGGTGATCAAGAACTTCATTTTAAGTATATAAAAGCTCTTGATGCTATTGAGTTTAAAGCTCCTCCTAAAGTGGCTGATTTTTTCACCATCAAAGGACATCTAAAAAAACATGGTGTTTTAAATTTTGAACAAATTTTTGAAATTGTTAAAATTATTCGCTATTTTCGTTACTTTAAAAACCGTGAACTTGATGGGATTATTGGTGAATGGATGGCGAAATTTATTATTGATCCAAAATTTACAGAAGTTGAAAAGTACTTTACTCATGATGGAAAGTTTGAAGAGAATCTCGATGAAACACTCTTTGGCTTAGGTCGTAGAATTGAAGAACATAAAAACGATATGTCTGGAGCTCTTAAACGAATGATGAGTAGCTCAAAGCTTGCAGGCTACTTGGTCGATACACAAGTTCACTTTATCAACAACGAAGAGGCTCTGTTAGTTCGTGGTGGTTTTAACCATGTTTTAAAAGGGGCTGTTGTCGGTAGAAGTACCGGTGGATTTTTTTATGTATCTCCCGATAGTATTTTAAAATCAAAAGAAAAAATTCGCTATATAGAACAAGAGCGAGAAGCAATTTTCTACACCTATGCCAAAGAATTTTCAGCCAAACTGAGCGAACTTCAGCCTTTCATAAACTTTATAGACAAAGAATTTACTAAATTTGATAATTATCAAGCACGAGTTCTTTTTGCTAAAAGTAAAAACTTACAACTTATAAAAAACAAACATGATGCGAAAATAATTTTACATGATTTTTCACACCCTGCCCTGCATAATGCTAAACCTATTAGTGTTGACTTTTCAAAAAATATCTTGATGGTTACGGGTGTAAATGCTGGTGGTAAAACCATGCTTTTAAAAAGTATCTTAGCCTCTGCTTTTATGGCAAAATATATTATTCCAATGAAACTAGATGGGAACAAATCGCATGTCGGCTCTTTTAAATCAGTTCTAGCCATTATAGATGACCCACAAAATGTTAAAAATGACATCTCGACCTTTGCCGGACGGATGCAAGAATTTTCTAAAATTTTCACACAAAAAAATGCCCTAGTGGGTGTCGATGAGATAGAACTTGGAACAGATAGTGATGAAGCAGCAGCTCTTTTTAAAGTCATTCTTGATGATTTAATTAAAAGAGGTCAAAAAGTGGTCGTCACTACTCACCATAAACGTTTAGCCGCACTTATGGCAGACCGTGACGATGTAGAACTTATGGCTGCCATCTATGATGAAGAACTCCGTCAACCAACATATAGTTTTATGCAGGGGATAATTGGGAAAAGTTATGCTTTTGAAACTGCTAGTCGTTATGGAATAAACAACAACATTGTAAAAGAAGCAAAAGCTGTTTATGGCGATAACTCCGAAAAATTGAGTATGCTCATAGAAAGAGGCTCACAACTTGAACGTTCCCTTAAACAAAAACACAAAAAAGTAGATGAAAAACTAGAAAGCATACAACAAAAAGAGAGAGCCTTAAAGGAACAAAAAGAGAACCTTTTTCGTGAACTAGAAGAACAAAAAGCAGTGCTCAAAAGAAGTTATGAAGTTGCCATTGGTGAAGCAAAATCTGCCGCAAAAGCTGGTGATAGCCAATCAATCCACCGTGCAATGAATAAGGCAAATCAAACTTTGCCAAAAGAAAAAAATGAAGAGCTCAAACGAGATCTTACTTTTAGTGTTGGTGACAAGGTCAAATACCACTCTCAAAAGGGTCTGATTGTCTCTATGAAAGGCAAAAATGATGCTACCATAGAAGTTGATGGTATGAGAGTTCGTGTCAAAACAAAACATCTTAAACATACTCAAATTATCAAAGCAAAACCAATAACAAATGTAAAAGTTCAAGTTGAGAAAAAAGCAGGACTTAAATGTGACTTACATGGCATGAGAGCAGATGAAGCATGTGAAGTTTTAGATAAATTTTTAAGTGATGCACTGATAACTGGCTGGGATGAAGTTATAGTCTATCATGGTATCGGTACAGGAAAACTCTCATTTGCTGTTAAGAACTTCTTAAAGGCACATCCAAGTGTAACAAAGTACGAAGATGCTCCACAACATCTTGGTGGTTTTGGTGCTAAAATAGTGACACTTTAAATGAGTAAAAAAGTAGCCATAGTTGGTGGAGGAGCTGCGGGGCTAATATGTTCCATAGTTTGTGCTCAAGCTGGTTTAAAAGTGGATTTATTTGAGCAGAACTCCAAGTGTGCAAAGAAGATTTTAGTCTCTGGTAATGGCAGATGTAATATCTCAAATGCAAATTTAAGCCAAAATGATTATTTTAGTGATAATAGCAGTTTTGTAGAGTATGCTTTGAAAAATTTTGGCTTTATGGAGTTTGAAAAATTTGCAAGTGAACTTGGACTTTTACTCAATGTGCTTGAGGATGGCAGAGCTTATCCTCTAAGTAATGAAGCAAAAAGTGTTGCTACTCTTTTAGAACACTATGCACAAAACCTCGGTGTTATTTTTCATACCGATACAAAAATAATAGACATTAAAAAACTTACTAACTCTTATACAAGTGTAGTAGTTGCCACAGGTTCAAGAGCGGCAAGTCATTTGGGTGGTAATAACGATGGCGAAGAGTTTGCCAAAGTTTTTGGACACACTATAGTACCTGCTTACCCTAGTTTAGTGCAACTCCACTTAAGCTCAAAAATTGCCCATAAAATGAGTGGTACAAAGATCAATGCTGATGTTACACTTTTAGTAAATCACAAAAAAGAGCTTACTATAAATGGTGATGTTCTGTTTACAAACTATGGTGTATCAGGTTTCGCCATTTTAGACCTCTCTCAAAGAGCGAGTGTTGCTCTTTTAAATTATGAAGCTGTTGATATTTCTATTAATTGTTTACCACACTTGAGTATGCAAAAACTCTCAAACTATATAAGTCAAACAGCTATAAAAATGCCAAAATCAACTCTACATGATATTTTACTTGGACTGCTCCCATTAAAGATAGTAAATGGTATTTTAGAAGAGTTACAACTCTCCCCAATACTTCAAGCAAACAGCCTAAACATAAAACTAGCAAAAAGAGTTGCAAACCTCATTTTAAACTGGCGATTTGAAGTAAATGACACTCATGGATTTCGTCATGCAGAGGTCAGTGGTGGTGGAATAAACACTACAGAAATTGATAATAGAACTATGAAATCTTTAAAATGTCATAATTTGTATTTTTGTGGAGAGGTTCTTGATGTAGTTGGTCGCCGTGGTGGTTTTAATTTTGCATGGAGCTGGGCAAGTGGCTATTTAACAGCAAGAAGTATAACAAATACTTAAGCGGCATTATAACTTTGTTAAGTTTAAAAATGATATAGTCTTTAAATTTCATTTTTGGAGACTCATGAATGTATAAAATTCTTACAATTTTATTTTTTTTTACTACCCTAGCTGCAAATAATACACAAAATAATAATTTGGAATCTATTTTACAAGATGCTACTGATACTGTTACTCAAAAATCTCTTAATGTAGATTACCTCCCCTCAGTGACAACAGTTATATATGCACAAACATTTATGGATGCTGGAGTTCAAACTGTAGGTGAAGCTATAGGTATGGTTCCTGGCATTCAAATGCAATTAAATTTCATAGGGCAACCCATTATTAGTGTTAGAGGATTTACTAGTCCTGATTCGATGCTCTCAGATAAAATCAAGATACTTGTAGATGGTGTTGCTATAAATAATGAAGCTTCAGGAAGCAGTGGATTTTACATGGACTTCCCCATACATTTAGTTCAGAGAATAGAAGTGTTAAGAGGACCAGGCTCAACTGTGTATGGTGCTGGTGCATTTTTTGGAGCAATTAACATTATTACAAAGCTTGGAAATGAGAATCAAGAAAACCGACTTTTTGTAGGGTTAGGAAGCTATCAATACAAAACGACTGCTGCAAACTTACATACAAAATCTGGAAATTGGAAAATATTTACCGATGCTTATTATGCACAAAACGATAAATCTCTTTCAACATCTGATGAAGCTATGCAAAGTCTCTCTCTTGGTTTTAAACTCGCTAATGGCGGGTTTGAATTTTTAACAAGATATAAAGAGAGTGACTATGGAAACTTCTTTCAAAACAAAGGTGATTTAGAACCTAATTATGACAAAGGTCATAAAGAATCTTACTTCTTTTCTCAACTTTCATATAAAATGATTTCCAATGACTTTCAACTAGAGACCAAAGGTAGTTTTTCACGAAGAGAATCAGATATAGCTGCCTACTTTACAACTGATGTCGATCAAATTGCACAAGTTTTTAATGTTGTTGATATTGATATGCAAGAGGCATTTCATGTTAGAGATCATCAGGTAGAAAAGAATATTGAACTTCAAACTATACTCACGCTGCCTAGAATTTTTTCAAATAATATATCAATAAATGTGGGAGGAAGAAGAGCAGACTTAACTACAAATAGTTTTACGAGTAGTGTTGAGACTGCTATTGCACAAAACTTAGATTCCATTGTGGCACATCCTAACTACTCATATTTTCCATTCAGGCAAGAATATGAACCTGCATACTGGGACAATCCAACAAGTACGGCACTATTTAGAAAGACACAAAGAACTATACTCTATGCATCTTTTGAGGATCTTATTTCTCTGAATAAAGATGTTGACTTCGTCTTAGGAGCAAGAGTTGATAATTATTCTGATATTGGTTCACAGATTAGTACAAGAGCTGGTTTAGTTTATAGAGCAAGTGATGAACTTATAGCAAAACTCCTTTATGGTTCAGCATTTAGAGCGCCCTCTTTTTATGAAAAATATACAAGTGGTCATATCTATTATGGGTATGGAGTTCAAAGCCTTGTGCCAGAAAAGACAAATACTTATGAAGCTGCTCTTATATATATGCCAAATTTACAAAATAAACTTTCTCTCAATGTTTATTATTCAAAACTTATGAATGTTATTGATAATGATCACTCTTCTGACAACTATGTAGGTTATGTACAGATGAAAGATAGGGTAAATAAAGGAGTGGAGTTTGAATACTACTTCAAAACAAAAGAGATACACGATATATTTTTCAATGCGACATATGTAGATGCACAATATACATACCCAAATACAAATCCTCCACTTGATCAAAGTATGCCCGATATATCAAAAGTTATGTTAAAAGCTATTTATATATATCACCCTACCTCAATGCTTTCTTTTGGCTCATTAGGAAAATATTACTCACCCACAACACAAAATGAAAAAATACCTAGAGATACTACAGTTGATAAACAATACATATTTGATGAGACAATAACATACAAGTTTGCTAAGGCTTCTCAAATTCGCTTGAGTATAAAAAATATATTTAATACAGAGGTACGTATCCCAAGTAATTCTTATAAAACTCCTGGCGGCGAGCTTAGAGAAGGTCGCAACTATTTTTTAAATTATACCTATATATTTTAAGGAGTTCACAAAATTGTTTAAAACATTTATAAGTAAATTTACTTTTTTCTTTTGGCTTGTTTTTTTTGTTATAAACATCCCTATATATCTTTTTGGCACACAATACATTAAATCTATTTTAAAAGATTCCGAGCAAGAACAAATTGCACTCATGGTAAATACACTTAAACCAATATTAGCACTTAATATCTCTTTTAACCAAGAAGAGCAACTTAATACCTTATTAACAACAATGTTACAAAATGATAACATAAAAACGATAGAGTTAGTTTTTACAAATAAGCAACAGAAAATAGAACTTAGAAATAGTAATGACTTTGAGACTCTCTTTATACACTCAAATGATATTATTGACCCCTTTGATAAAAGAACAATAGCTACAATGACTCTTACTTATTCAAGCAAATATTTTAATAGTGTACAAAATAAAATAAATACCACACTACTCTTTACATTTTTGTTTACCCTCTTTATCTTTGTCATTTTTTATATCTTCGTACGAAATAATCTCAATGCCTTGCATACCATCTCCACTGCATTGCAAAAATACTCAATCACTAAGCAAATAAATCCAATAGTTTTACATAATAAATGTACAGAGATGAATACAATTGCAAATGTTGCCAATGAAATGCTAGAAAATATTGCTAAATATGTCCACAAATTAAAATCTTTTAATAGTGAGCTTAAAAAACAGGTTCAAATTGAAATAAAAAAACAACAAAAGCAAGAGAATCTTTTAATACATCAATCACGTCAAGCTGCAATGGGGGAGATGCTAGAGTCCATTGCACATCAATGGCGTCAACCTCTCAATATTATAGGAATCTCGGTTACCAACCTAGAAACTTTATATCTATTAGGAAAAATAGATGATAAAGACTTAACAGATAAACTCTCCATCATAAGTTTAAATGTAAACTATATGTCAAATACAATAGATGATTTTCGCAATTTTCTCAGTCCTAATCGAGAAGTAGTGGCATTTAATCCACAAAAAAGCATCCAAGAAACTTTAAAGATAGTCGATGCACAACTTAACAACAATAATATTTTTTACACATTAAACTGTGATGATTCCTTAATGTTTACAGGTGTAGAAAGTGAATTTATTCAAGTGCTTTTTATTTTAATCAACAATGCTAAAGATGCGATAAAAAGTTCTAACAATGTGGATAGCTCTAAACATGGAGAGCTTATTATTAATATTAATCGTAAAAATGATAAAGGGATAATAGAAGTTATTGACAATGGCACAGGGATACAAGAAGATATAATGGAGACTATTTTTGAACCATACTTCACGACAAAATTTACAGCTAGTGGAACTGGAATTGGTTTATACATTGCAAAAAATATTATTGAAAATCGAATGGAAGGCTTGCTTGTAGCAAAAAATTTAGATAATGGTTCCTCTTTTACTATTACATTAGCACTAAGTAATTGTACGAAAGATGAATTTGAAAACAGTAGAACATAATGTACAAGATTTTCTATATTCTATCTCTTTTATCTGTGCAACTCTTAGCATCTCACTACAGTAATACTATTATAGATATTGAATCCAAACTCTTTCCTAAAATAGCCTTGTTGGAAGAGCAGATAAAACAAGATAAGTCAAAATATCTTACTATCATTATTGTGGCGAATGAAACAGATGATTATATTGCTCAAGAGTTCAAAGAGAAGCTTTTATTTTATTATCCAAACGAGATATCAGGAAAAAAGCTTACTATTTCTATAAGAAACTTAAATAAAATTAGGAACAAAAAACCTGATGCCATTATAGTTCTTAATCACACTCCAAAAGAGCTAAAAAAAATTGCATTATGGGCTAACACACATAGAATACTTAGTTTTTCTTACGATACTTATGCTTTAGAATATGGAATTGTAGCCTCAATACACATAGGAAGATCTATAAAACCTTATTTTAATAGCAATCCTATAAAAAAATATGGATTTATTTTTGATTCTTACTTGTTAAATCTTTCAAAATTTATAAAATAATACACATCTTCAAGTGCCTAACTATAATAGAGGTAGTCGTGGAGGTTTCAACTTTAC
>ERZ889078.714-NODE-714-length-29153-cov-11.613650_pt1 | contig 29153 bp, 40 predicted proteins | sample MGYA00521266_ERZ889078 | MGnify/ENA primary metagenome ERZ889078 (study PRJEB32303, sample SAMEA104408618) | aquatic metagenome | biome: Brackish water; feature: Pelagic; material: water | place: Baltic Sea | collected 2014-06-16T06:34:00 | depth 76,534 m ...
GTCATCAGGGGCGTATCGTTTGCGACGGACGAAGAGGCAGCGGCATACGCCATCGCAGACAACCGCCTCGTGGAGCTAGGCGGCTGGGACAGCGAGGGGCTGGCCTCTGTCCTCGACGAGGTGAAGGAGACCGACTTCGGCCTCGACGGTCTGGGCTTCGACGACGATGACCTTCGGGAGTTCCACGCGAAGGGAGGCGGCGGATCCGGAGGAGAAGGGAAGGGCGACGGGGGCGTGACCTACTCGAAGAAGATCAAGGCCCCGATCTATGAGCCGAAGGGCGAGCGCCCGAAGGTCCAGGACCTCTTCGACGACGACAAGACGAACGCCCTGGTGGAGGAGATCGACAAGGCGAAGATCCCTGCCGACGTCGCGATCTTCCTGCGTCTCGCGGCCGAGCGGCATACGGCCTTCAACTTCCACCGGATCGCTGAGTTCTACAGCCACGCCTCGCCCGAGGTCCAGGACCTGATGGAGCGGAGCGGGCTCGTCATCATCGACTTCGACAAGGCGATTGAGAATGGCTTCGTCTACATGACGGAGCGGCTCGGGGAGATCGCTGATGGGGAGGGCTTCAATGCGTCCTGACTTCGCAGTCCTCATTCTGACGAACAACAGGCCGGATCGCATCTACACCCTGGAGACGCTCAAGAAGTCTGGGTATACGGGCAAGGTCTATCTCGTGATTGACAACGAGGACGAGTCTGCTGGCGAGTACAGGCGTCGGTACGGCAGCGCCGTCGTGGAGTTCGACAAGGCCGCGGTCGCGGAGTACACCGACGACGGGGACAACTTCGGACGTCGAGGCGTCCTGTACGCTCGCAACGCCTGCTTCGAGATCGCGAGGCGAGTCGGGGTCAAATACTTCATGGAGCTTGACGACGATTACACGAGCTTCTTCCTCCGCTTCGACTCCTCGTTGAGCTACGGGAACACGCCTGCGCTCCGCTCCTCCCTCGACGATATCCTGGAAGCCATGATCGCTTTCTTCGACAAGGCTCCCGTCGCGACCCTCGCGATGTCGCAGGGAGGCGATCACATCGGAGGTATCTCGAACGGGAAGAGCGGACCCCGGATGAGGCGGAAGGCGATGAACGCCTTTCTGTGCTCCGTCGACCGGCCCTTCAAGTTCATCGGCCGCATGAACGATGACGTGAACACCTACGTCACCCTGGGGCGCCGGGGCGATCTCTTCCTCACCGTTCTGCAGATCCAGCTCGTCCAGATGCAGACGCAGACGAACGCTGGAGGGCTGACGGAGCTGTACCTGGACTTCGGGACCTACGTGAAAAGCTTCTACTCGGTGATGTACGCTCCGTCCTGTGTCCAGATCGGGGTGATGGGAGATCCTCGTGGAGGGCGATACCGGATCCACCACAAGATCGACTGGCCAAGGACTGCCCCTTGCATCCTGCGAGAGGAGCACAAACGAGCTGCTCTTCCGTAGCTTCGAGGGCTTCTTGTCGAGAGGCCCGAAAATCACTGACTCGCTAGAACACCCCATACAGCGTCCCGAGCGCCTTCACCCAGGGCCTTACATAGGCCAGGGCGTGAGACTCGCCCATGCGCCTGCTGGGATGGCGTGCAGGCGATCCTGCGAGTGACGCCTGACGCCGTATCCTGCTATCGAGGGAGGAGCCCCGCGCCGGGGTGACGGTCTTCGCTGACTGCGAGGGACGATCTCGACCCCAGGATCCTGCGGGGAGAGGGCCGCTGGGTAGACTGGTCTGTGATCGGCAAGGGGCCATCGTGCTCTCTACCCCGCTGTGCAGAGGGCGGCTCGTCCGCAGGGCTGCGGACGTCCTCGACGAGCGAGCGACCTCCTCCGAATGTCCTCACCAAACCTCTACCGCCGAGGGCCTGTTCGCCTGAGCCTGGGGACGCCCGCGACCCTGGGGTCAGAGCTTGTCGGCGCCGTCAAATCTATATCGGATGGGGCCTGCTCTACGAAAGCATTAAAGAAACACGGATTCGTGAATATACGAGCGGGAACACCGTATACAGGCGAACGAACGGCATTCACTGCAACCCCGGCATATCAGCAGAAACGGCAGGAAGAAGCCCATCCGAGGGCGTGGAGGGTAAACTGACGGACAGCTCTGTGGTGCATATGGGCGCTATAAGGAGACCTCCCGGATTTACGGTCTCGGGAATCACTACCCATGCGCGTGTGGCGGGTGTCTATTCCTGCCGAAGGGGTGTTCCGAATTTGTCCATCGAAAATGACAGGCCCCCGCATTTTCTTCAAAACGACCCTCGGGAGGGGCTCGCGAAGCGATGGTCGGGGCGCGCTGTGGAGCGGTCTTGATGGGCGTTTGGAGGGCTCCCTGCCCCTCGATTCTGGGCCTGAAAACAGGGGCAATTCCGGGGCGAGCGAGGGCCTCGGAGGCGAGCCGAGCAGGGGCGAGAGAGGGCGCGAAGGGCCTCCACGAGCCCTTCGAGGGCCTCGATTCTGGCAGGCCTTCGAGGGGCGTTCGGCGCTGGGGCCGTCCATATGGGAGGGGAGCGAGCAGCCAGCGGGCGAGGACCTCCTAGAGATCCGAGCTGCGGGGAGGGAGGCTCGTCGGCGCTGCCGGTGAGCGAGGAGGGAGGGAGCAGCCTGCCCCTCGTTGGGGAGGTCCTCCGCTGGGAGGGGTGCTGGTCGAGGGCTCGACGCCGAGGATCTCCTTGAAGGGTATGGCCTCGCCCGCCTAGCTCGCGAGGGGCCACGGCGGAAGCTTCCCCAGGCTGCACTATATATATTGACACGGGAACGTGGGCGCTGGAGAGGGTAGAGCCTGATTCTATCTTTTCGACGAGCAGGTGTGAGATAAGGCTCGAAAGCGCGGTTTGTTATCGCGGAACTCTCTTTCATTCCCTACGGATAGAACGCCGTTAACTTTTTTCTTTACAGGTGTAGATGCACACGTAGGCTTGGGCCTAGAGCCCGCAGGGGTCAGGCGCAGAGTTCTTTGACAGTCGAAGTCGGACGCGAGGGGATGCAGCGGTGGCGCTGGTCAAACCGAAGACTAGCCCACCCGCCAGCCAACCAAGCCGAAGACGCGGAGCCGAGAGGCACCGGGAACGAAAGTTCCGAGACGAGACGGTCTTTGACAACAGAGGGAAGGACAGGGAGGCGAGAGCCTCCTGGGTACAGACCTCGAAAGGCGAATCGGACAACCGATGCGTGGAGCCCTGGCAGAGAACCTGGGGCGAGGAAGCGCAGAGGGGAGCCTACCCAAGAGGGAGGCGAGGAGAGGTTGACCACCTTTCACATCCGACCAGCAGTACGGTCCTGTTCCTACCTAGCAGCAGAGAGAAAGGCAACGCCCGCTACGGCGAGCCCGACGACCTCTCAGGAGGCTACCCCGCGAGCTTCGGTGAAGCGGAGGCAAGAGTCTGAGAGCGAGAGACGGCCACGACCCAGGGCGCTAACAACCCCGCCTTCCTCTTATAGGTAACGCGAGCGAGAGAGACGCTCACAACCATCCTGCCTGAGCGAGGGCGCTCGACGCGAGTCGGACGCTCAGCGCGGTCCTCGGTGCGACCCCGAGGCTGGTGGGCCACTCACTCCCTTAGTTCTCCCCGATGGTCGGGGCCAGGACGAGGGACTGACGAAGGAGAGCGAGATGAAGAACACGAACCGGAAGCAGGTCAAGGTCATCGCGAAGGTCGGAGACGGAGCCACGATGTACTGGTGGACGGACTCGAAGCCATGCACGGTCGTCAGGACGTCGCCTTCTGGCAAGAACGTCTGGGTCCAGATGGACGACGCGAAGCTGCTCAACGGTATAACCTCGGACGCGGCCGACAAGCTCGACCTTACTCCTGGTGGCTTCCTCGGGCACGTCGAGGGCAAGCAGCGATACGAGTTCACGAGGAACACGAGCGGCCCGATTCACCGGGTCACGCTCCGGAAGGACGGCTGGCGATGCGCGGCCCAAGGCGCGACGGTTACCCTGGGCGTCCGCTTCAAGCACCACGACTACAACTTCTGAGAAGACCCTCCCTGCGCCGAAGAGGCCGCTCGGTTCACGACCGGGGCAGGGAGCTACTCACCCCACGCTTCTCCCTCGAAGGTCGAGACGAGAGCGACGGGCTGACGAAGGAGGATGCGATGAGCTACTCATACGACTGGACGAACGATGTGATGCGAGGAGTCGAGAGCTACAGGGTTGGGATCGAAGAGGAGTTCGGACCCTTCACGATGAAGCCCGCCTTCGCGGACGACGACGACAGGCGAGGCGACCCGAAGACCTGCTGGGTCATCCTCTGCGACGATGACGAGAAGGGCGAGGCCTTCACGGTTGCCTACCTCGCGAGCCACTACGCAGACGCCAACATCGTCATCGACGACGACGCGATGACCGAGATCCTGATGGGGACGGTCGAGGGAGTAACGATATGAGCGACACGAGACGGCTGCGAAACGAAGTGATCGAGATCAACGAGATGCTCCTGGAGGTCGAGCGCAAGACCGAGGCGCTGAACGAGGCCATCGCAGGGCTCGACGACATCACTGGCTACGGTCCAGACTTCCTCGCCCTTGAGAACAGGAAGGCGTCCCTGGAGCACGACCTCTTCGAGGCAGAGAATGAGCTTCGGTTCTCGACCTACCTTGACGCCACGAGTGGAGGCCGACGATGATCCCGCTGACAGAAGACGAGCTTGCGAGGAAGGCGAGACGCGAGCGCAGGGAGCTACTTCGGACCCCGAAGGAAGAGGTCGTGACCATCTGGATCGCAGAGGTCTCGCACCTTATTCGGATGAGCGGGCTCTTCGATATCAGGGAGACGAAGATGGACGAGCCGAAAGCCTGGGCGGTCAGGGAGATAATCGAGGCCCGGTTCGGAGAGAAGATCCGAAACCGGGTCTATTAGAAAGCAGACGCGGAGGGTCGGCCCGAAAGGGTCGCTCGGGTTCGACTCCCGAGGCGCGTCCCACTCTCGCCCCCGACCCCGGATGTTCCGGGACCTCGGGGACGATAGCGACGTGGGCTTGACCCACAACATCGAGGACCATCATGAAGACGACGAAGACGACCGAGACCAAGGCCGCGAAGAAGACGACCGGGAAGAAGGGCACCAAGGGTATCGACAAGCAGATCGGCGGGGCCAGCGCCCTCGCCCCCGAGGCCATCCTTGGGAGCGCCGTCTGGTGGAACATCCCGCGAGCCTGCCTCCCCTTCGACACCATCCACGACAAGCTCCGCGGCGCCGGCTTCGATCCCGAGCACGTCATCCCCATGACCCCTGAGGGCTTCATGGCCGAGCGCGCCTTTGGCGAGGCCCGCCGCGTCTGCCTGGAGAGCCGCAGCGCCGAGGACACGTCGACCGACTCCTGGAAGACGAAGCTGATCCGCCGCGACGACAAGGTCCTGGTCTACTCGCTCCTGAACATCACGGTCGACGAGGCGAAGACGGAAGCGAAGGGCCAGCAGGAGATCGTCCTCACGGTCTACAAGCGCCCTTCGGAGGCGAGGATCGACAGCGACAAGCCGCACCCCATCGCGAAGGCCCTGGCCGAGAGCTTCAAGAAGTTCTACGGCTCCTGCACCGACCAGGACATCCGGAGCGCCCTCCTCAAGCTGATGCGGGAGATCAAGGGCTTCCGCCTGCGCCCGACCGGGGGCATCTACTTCGTCGGCTCCGAGCAGCTCAAGATCCTGGAGCGGTTCTCGGAGGTCTTCGAGTGGGCGAACGTCTACACCGCGCCCGTCGCCCGCTGTGACGCCAGCGCCTCCTCCATCGGCGGGGCCGCGAGCGAGGACGTCTGGAGCCGCTTCTCGGAGTTCGAGCGAGAGGTTGAGGCCTGGGGCAAGACGACGCGGCTCACGACGATGAAGGATCGCCTGGAGACGTACCAGGAGCTTGCGAAGCTCGGGGAGTTCTACACGATGGCCTTCGAGGCGAAGATGGACGGGCTGGACGACAAGCTCGCTGGCCTCAAGGTCAGGGTCACGGACCTCATCAGCGAGAAGGAGGGCAGCCTTGAGGAGAAGGTCGCTGCGAAGAAGAAGACGGCCCTGACGAAGAAGGCCGAGCGGCTCGCGAAGAAGGCTGCCGAGGCGCAGGCCGAGGCCGACGCGGCGAGCGCCGAGGAGGAGGTCGAGGAGGACGCGAGCGCCGAAGGGTAGAAACACCCTGTCCTGGGACGGGAGGAGGTCTTCGGGCTTCCTCCCGGTCCCTTCGAGGGTCGAACCTCTGGGACGGGCCAACGCTCCTGAGAAGGGGCACAACGGAGGGCACACCGATGAACGAGTTTCACATTGAAGACCACGGCCAGATCATCGCAACGATAGACGGGCAGGACGCGCTCCTCGGTACCGTACACAAAGGGTCCTCGCGCGGTCAGCAGACCTACTGGATCGCAGAGGCCCCCAGCGGTCTCGTCTCTGTCTCTGGTCGCTCGCGGAAGACCGCGGCCCAGGAACTATGGGACTGCTTCTGGAGCCAGCCGATCCAGATCGACGACGAGCCTGAGACCTCGACGATCTTCAAGTTCGTGGACGCAAACGATTGGGATGATGAGATCCTGTTCGAGTGCGAACGCCTCTGCATGGAGACCTCTTGGACGACGGCCCCTGGGGAGCCGATCAACGAGGTCACGTTCGGTGGCGGGGCCGCTGCCGAGACCACCATTCGCTTCGCGGCTTCCTGATGTTCCGGGCTCGCAAGATCCGAGCGGAGGTCCTCCGGGCCTGTACGCACAGTCCACGCCAACCCTTCCCGTGGAGTACCCTCGGGGAGGTCATCGGGTCGGTCGCCGTCCTCGTCCTGGGGGCGGCGCTCTACCTCTTCCTCATGTCGATGGCCTAGCCTTCGACGTCTACCAAGGGTGAGGGGCTCGGCTCCTGGCTCCTCGGGTCAAACCGGGGCACCCTGCTACACCCAAACCTGGAGGGGTCAAGCTCCAGGACAACCAACGAGGGCACCATGAACGAGCGAAAGAAGAACGGCAACGGAAGCTACTACACCCCGACGATCCCGCAGGCCTCGATGGCGAAGCCCGATGCGATCCGTAAGGCCGCGTTGAAGCTGGTCGATGACCTCGCCTCCTCCTTCGTGGAGCGGGAGGAGATCGTCCGAGGGATGCTCCTCGGGATCGTCTCCGGGTACAACGTCTTCATCTGGGGTCCTCCTGGGACAGGCAAGAGCCTCCTCGCCCGCAACTTCGCCCTGGCGATCAACGGGGCCAAATACTTCGAGACGCAGATGCACGGAGGGAAGACCCCGGAGGCCCTCTTCGGCCCCTCCGACCCCGAGGCTCACCTCCAGGACGCGGAGATCCGCTACAACATCCGAGGGATGCTTCCTGACTCGAACATCGCCATGATCGACGAGCCCTTCCGGGCCAACAACGTCGTGCTCGACTCCCTCCTGCCGCTCTTCAATGAGCGTCACTTCCAGAACGGCCCCGACCTCATCCAGACCCCGCTCCGCTTCGTCGTCTCGGGCTCGAACTCGGTGCCCGATGACCAGGACCTCGAAGCCATCTGGGATCGCTTCGTGCTTCGCTTCGTCGGGGGCAACGTCAAGGACCGCCGAGGCTTCTTCAAGTACGCCTGCGCCCGCCAGGGCAAGAGCCCCAAGCCTCCGAAGACGATCCTGACCATCGAGGACTTCGTGAGAGCGAACGAAGAAGCGGCGAAGGTCAAGGTCACGAGCGTCTCTGAGGACGCCATCACGGCGTGCGACGAGAAGCTGATGGAGAAAGGCTTTCTGCTCTCCGAGCGTACCTGGATGCAGGCCATCAACGTCATGAAGGCGAACGCCTGGATCGAGGGTCGCGACGAGGTAACGGAGGAGGATCTCGTGGTGCTGGCGCACATCGCCTGGGACGACCCCAAGGATGCGAAGGTTGTCGAGAAGCTGGTCAACGGTATCGCGAACCCGCTCAACGAGAGGGCGCTCAAGTTCCTGGACACGGCCGAGACGATCACGCGGGACGTCGAGACGCGCAAGGATGGAGAGACCGACTCGACCTACGCCGTCCGGATCGCGGACGGGGCGACGAAGCTCAAGTCCATCCTCCAGCGCCTTCGCGGGATCATCGGGGAGTCTCCTGCGAGCCGCACGACGAAGCTCCGCGAGATCGACGCGAAGATCGCGGTGATGCAGAAGCGCATCAAGGAGAAGGCCGGCGACCTTCTCGGCATCTAGGGTAGAGACGAAAATCGGAGGGCACGATGAACGATGGCGTATTGAGCGGGCTGGACGATCTCTTCAAGGTCGGGCGACCAGAAGCTGTCCGCGCGAAGGCGAGAGAGGCAGGGCGAGCGATGGCCGAGGGGCTCTTCGACGAGGACCCCAACCGCGTCTTCGACCTCTCGGAGGCTGAGCGCGCTGTCTGGGAGGACCTCCTCATTGACGGCGTTGACTCGCGGTTCGATGCGGGCTCCGAGGCGAAGGCCTCCCTGCCTGGGGTCAGTACCTTCCTGCGCGAGACCTTCGGCCGACTCCTCGCGAACCAGGAGAGGATCGAGGACGTGAAGCCCGAGGACGGATGGGCTGCGAAGGCCCACGACGTAGCGGACGGGCTCCAGGAGTTCCGCGACCTCGCGAAGCTCACCAGGGGCGACGTCTTCCACTCCACCCTCGGCGCTGTGACCATCGCGAGCGAGGTCATGAAGCACGTTCCCGAGCCCCCAGAGCCCATCGAGGACCCTGAGAGCTTGGAGCGAGCGGCAGACGCCATCGAGGATCTCGAAGCCGAGAGCGAGGCGACCGAGGGACAGCCGACCGGTAAAGGCCCCGAGGATGGCCGAGGACTGACTCCGATGCCCTGGGAGGGCGAAGGGGAGCCTGGGAGCGGCCAGGGCGCTGGAAACACGCAGGGAGACGATGTGGCAGGGCCTTCTTCGGGCGGCGGCTCTCCCCTGGCCGACGCTCTGCGCGAGAGGGCTGCGAAGGCGAGGGCCTCCCTGGAAGACCTCGCTGCCTCGATGGACGAGGACGAGCTGAGGCGAGCGGTGCGAGACGCCGCAGAGAAGATCCGGGAAGAGGTCGACTCATTCAACGAGGCGTGCGACGGGATCGGCTGGGGCAACGGCCCTGGTCAGTCGACGCCCTCCGACCCTCGTGCGAAGGTCGAGCTTGCGAAGGTCCTCCGCGAGAACAGGAAGATGGCGACCCTGATGGAGATCGTTGGGCGTCTCGTCCGGATCGCCTCTCGGAAGCAGAAGACGAAGACGAAGGAAGGCCGGGAGACGATCTCTGGTGTCGAGCTAGGGAATGACCTCGGGCGCGCTCTTCCTGAGGAGCTTCTCCTTGCGAAGATGGGGCGAGGAGGGCGGGCTCAGTTCGCCGCGAAGCTCCACAACCGGACGCTGCTCCAGTACGCATGGTCGGGTAAGGAGAAGGAGGGCCGCGGCCCGGTCGTGCTCTTCATTGATGACTCCTCCTCGATGGGGAAGGAGGACTGTGGAGGATACTCCCGTGAGGTCGTGGCGAAGGCTATCGGCTTGGCCGTCGCCTCGATATGCCGGAAGCAGCGGAGGGACCTCCACGTCATCTTCTATGCGAACACCATCAGCGGTGAGTTCGTCTTCCCGAAGGGTGAGATCACCTTCGAGACCCTCGTGGAGTTCTGCTCCTGCCACAACGGAGGCGGGACGAGCTGGGAGGAGCCGGTCAACCGAGCCGACGAGATCACGAAGGCCGGCTCTTGGAAGAAGGCCGACCTGCTGATGGTCTCTGATGGTGACTGCCGCTTCTCCGTAGAGACGCGGGCGAAGCTCGACGCGATGCGCGGGCGGGACGTCGAGATGAAGGCGGTCCTGATTCGCGGTGGCAAGTCCGATAAGTTCTCCCTCGGGGAGGGCTGCGGAGGCGAGGAGAACGTGGCTGCTGTCGCGGACCTCTTCGACGACTCGGCGCACGAGGCGGTCTTCAAGTTCTGATGCTTCCGAGCAGCGTCCGACACGTCCAGGGCAGGCGACCTCCTTCTGCCGGGAGGTGACACGTCTTCGCGGGGACTCCATCCCGCTAGCGAATGAGCCGCGCCAGTGTCAACTCTGGCGGCCCCTGCTGAGGGGAGCGAAGTGGCGACGAACAGGACGGGAAGCACTAGCGACGAGCGCGGGCCACACTGTTGGGGCCCAGGGAGCGGAGCGAGGCAATGAAGCCGAAGCCGACTCTCTTCCGGTTCGACTCCGGGCGCTCGTCCCAAGCCTTCGATGATCGAGGGCGTAACGGAGGGCACGACCATGACAGACGAGAAGCAGGAGTTCACGAAGGTCCGCTGGACCTACGCTGGGCGACGATGGAATGGGAAGGAGATCCGGCACCTCTACATCGACGAAGACTATGACCGAGAGCTTCGCTTCTCGAAGGCCCTCTCGGAGCGCGCCAAGGCTGGGAAGGGTATCACCGGGGGCATATACGAGGGAGAGTGGGACCCCAATGAGAAGGTCGCTCACGGGCTCTGGACGCGAGTCGGGATGACCGCCTCGATACGTGACGAGAAGGTCCAGGAGTGGGCTGCCCTCGACGCCGCTGCGTGGGACGTCGCGAACGCGAAGAAGACCGAGGCGAAGCTCAAGCGGCTCGACCGGGTTGCGGACCTCCTGGAGCCGATCAGCAGAGCCTACTGGAGCGCCGAGACACAGGCCGAGCGGAGGGCGATCCTTGCCCGCGTCATCGCAGAGGTCACGAGATACCCGAAGCTCAAGGGAGGAAGCAAGCGATGAAAGACCTAGATTATCTGATCGGGACGGACGCGCTGAGAGACGACGGACCCTGCGGAGGAGGCTATCTGCTGATCGCGATCCCGTTGAAGGCAGAGGGCAACACTTCTCCTGAGTGTCGCTTCCGGAGGACGCTCGAAGACAGCGTCGGGGCGAGCGGGATGATGGGCCAGAAGCGATGGATGGTCCAGGCCTCGTCCGTCGCCCTCGTCAAGGCCGATGGTGTCGAGTGGGTCAAGCGCATCAGCACGCCTCTCCGGACCCGGGAGCAGGTCGAGGGAGCTGGGTACGGTATCCCGTTCTTCGGGGCGAGAAGCGAGGAGGGCAGCGCGGTTGCTGTCGAGTTCCCGGGCGTCCTGCTCGTTGAGTGGGGGCGAGGAGAGAAGGCCAGCATCTTCGCCTCCAAGGAAGACGCAGCCAGGGCGATGCTCGACCGTCCGACCTGGGAGCGCAACCACGTCGAGACGACAGGGAAGGATCTCCAGGTCATGCAGGCCGCGCTTATGTGGCCGAAGGAGATCGCGACCTGGAGCGAGGCGGCAACGGCTGTCTTCGAGGAGACTCGAACGAAGATGAAGGAGGCCTCTCGATGAGCATCGACGAAAGGAAGGCGCTCGCTGCGCTGGAGCCTATAGCGAGGCTGCTGGCGAAGGAGACGAACGAAGACCGCTGGATCGACATGGCCGTGACCCTCGCTGCTACGCTGGTCAAGCTCGCGGTCTCGCGAGGGGTCATCATGCCGTTCGCCCAGAGGCTCGGAAAGATATTCGGCGCGGAGGTCCTCTCTGGCCCTCACCCTGTCCTCTGCGGGTCCTGTCCCGACGAGGCTACCTGCCCCAAGGACGAGGCCTGCAACATCGAGGGCTTCGGGATCGGAGTGGAGCGCAAGAGCCCGATCTCCGACGAGGATCTCGCGGTGGCTGAGGCCTTCATGGGAGTGGCGAAGATCGGCAACGGCTGACAGTACCTCGGGGGCCTCGTTGGTGATTGACGCGGAGGCCCTCGGGCGTACCCTTTCTCGGTCACGGGAAGGAGCACCCAGGACGATATATGACCCGGAACCAGAGCGCAGCCTTCGGGCGTGAGGCGAGTCTGGGGAAGGCCCTCGCGGGGAGGGGAGACCCGCTGGACGAACGCCCTTGGGGCAAGGAGGTAGCCATGCAATGTCTCCGGGATGAAACCGGAGAGAGTGACGGTGAATCAAAGCCGTCTTGTCGCGGCCAGGGAGTACGGGCGGAAGGCCGGCGCCATCATCGTCGGGAGCCCCGAAGGCCTGAGCCTGGAGTGCACGCCAGGATTGTCGGTTCAAGCCCGACGTCGTGACCCGTAGAGAGACTCTCGGTGCCCTCCGAGACGACGCCCAGAGGCCCCTTGTGGGGGCCGTACCCGGTCCCATCGGAACCCGGCTGGGCGCTGTAGAGTGGACCCCAACAACGGAGAAAGGAGAAGGACATGGACGAGCGGGAGAACTGGCTGAAACGGAAGGTCCGGACGAGGCTCGCGGCACAGAACAGGACCCAGGCAGACCTCGCCCGAGACCTCGGGGTCAAGCCTTCGCATCTGCACCAGATCCTTGCGGCCCCGGAGAAGCTCCGGATGGACCGGATGGACAAGCTCGCGGAGGCTCTCGGGGTCGAGCGAGCGTGGCTGACTACGGAGACCCTCGACGACGCCCTGGTGGGGCTCGGGGACGAGGCTCCGACAGAAGAGGAGGAGAGCTGATGCTCATCGGACATATCAAGGGCGAGATCGGAGAGGCGAACCCGATCCGAGGCCCGTTCATCGTACCTGGGACGGAGGGCAAGCGGCTCGTGTCGAACTCCTCCCGCAACTCATTCACCTTCTGCCCGAGGAGCTTCGAGCTGGCGAACGTCGTGGGGCTCCGCAAGAACCTCCCGCCGCTCCCTCTCTCGGTAGGCTCGATGATCCACGACGCCATCAAGAGCTACTATCTCGGCCAGCCCCTCAGCGATCTCCTCAAGTTCGTCGATCAGTGGGAGGGCGAGACCATCGACGGGCTCAGAGCGCAGACTGAGCCCGACTTCTCTGAGGAGAAGGTCGAGGCCATCGCGACCATCGCCCGGTACGTCATCCCTGCCTACGTCGAGAAGTACGGAGCCACGGACCTCCTGGATTGGGAGGTCCTCGCTGTAGAGGCTCCCTTCGTGGTGCCCCTCGTCCAGACCCTCAAGGACGGCTCTGTGCGAGTCGATCCGATCTACGCCTACACGGGCAAGTTCGACCTCGTGGTCCGTAACCGAGAGTCGGGTCTCGTGTTCGTCGTGGACCACAAGACGACGGTGATGACCAACCTCGACGCCTTCCAGCGAGACGCAGAGAGGATGGGGGCAGGGCAGCGCATCGGCTACGTCTATGCCGCTCGCTACTTCTGGGGCAAGAAGGAGGTCGCCGGCCTCGTCTACAACGTCCTGCGAAAGAAGGCCCCCGCGAAGCCCGGGACCGTAACCTGCAAGACGTGTAGCGGTCAGGGCTCAGTCGAAGGAGAGACCTGCGCCCCTGGGGCCTCCTTCGCTGTCTACGCTGGCGGGAAGAACAAGGGCCAGCCGAAGGCGACGTGCAACGGGACTGGCATCGGGGGCCTCTCGAAGACCCTCCCCGACTCGACGGCGCTCAACTATCGGCAGGACATCGACGCGCTCCTGGCGCTGAACCCTGGGATCGACACGACACAGGTAGAGGAGCACTTCCAGGTCCTCCGTCAGCGCGGCGACCGCTTCCTGTATCGCTTCTCCACGCCCGTCTCGGACGAGGAGGTCCGCGTCTGGTATGAGGACGTGTACGAGGTCGCTCACGGGATGGGCCGAGCGATGACAGCGGGGCGCTGGTGGCGGAACCTCTCGGCGTGCGACGTCAACGGTCGGCGCTGTGGCTTTGCCTACGTCTGCCCGACCTCTTCCTGGGACGGTAACGACAACTTCAAGATCATCGACTCCGACCCCTTCGCTCCCTACGAGGCGAAGGAGGACGAGGGAGAGGAGGACTGACCCTCTGTAAGGCTCGACCAGAGGCCGCGAACGCGGACGACAGAGCCACCACGAGAGAGAGAGAAGGAGACGCTATGAGCGTATTGGATAAGGCACTCCGCGCAGGAGACGCGGCGAGCCTCGGCATGAACCACCTGAACACCCTGGTCCACGGGCTCTCGGGCTCCGGGAAGACGACCCTCGGAGCCCGCTCCTCGGAGCTGCCCCTGGTCCTCCTCACGGAGTCGAACGGAGCGACCTCCATCATGGAGGCAAACCCGGAGGCGCGGATCTTCCCCGTCGAGACGATCCAGGACCTCGACGCTGCCTTCGATGACGTCAGCTCCCGAGTCGACCGCGGCGAGAAGCTCCCCTGGGGCTCCATCGTCCTCGACTCGGTGACGGAGATGCAGCGGCTCATCGCGGACGATCTCAAGGCGAAGGCCGCGAAGATCCCGAACGCGAAGGATCCCGCTGTCCAGAAGGACGGCTCCTTGACCCAGAACGGCTGGGGCATCCTGGTCGACCGCACGATGACCTACCTGCGGCGCTTCCGCGACCTCCCCATCGACGTCGTGGCCCTCTTCCTGACGAAGGAGCTGGGCGAGGGCATCAACCGCTACTATCGCCCCCAGGTCTTCGGCAAGGCCCTCCCCGGCGATCTCGCGGGGCTCTTCAACCTCGTCCTGTTCTCGTTCAAGGACCGCTCGAACGCCCTCGGGATCCAGGGGTGGGAAGAGGGTCGGATGCAGTACGTCCTCGGTACGGACCTCCCGAGCGAGACGCACCTGACGAAGGGGCACGCGAGCCTCGCGACCTACGAGGCGGCAGGGAGCCCCGAAGACCCCTGGGCCTTCCTCAAGATGAAGGAGCGCGTCCGCGCTTCGACGATGCGCGTGGTGTCCCTCCCGAAGGCGCCGGTCCCCGCTGCCCGTCCTGCTGCTCCCGCGCCCACGGCCCCCGCTGCCCCAGAGTTCATCGGGATCGCCGCAGGCGCGGTGCTGTCGGACCTCTTCGAGCAGGCTGGGCTTGACGTCGGCGCGGTCCTCTCGCACTTCGAGGTCGAGAACCTCTCTGACCTTACGATGGACCAAGGCCGTCAGGTCAGGGACCGCCTCGATCTCCGCATCGAAGAGAAGAAGGCCCTGGCCGAGGGCTCGAAGGTCGTTGACCCCATCGTGGCTGAGAGGCTCGAAGCTCTGGTCAAGCAGACGGGCACGAAGCTCGACGCGATCTTGCAGCAGGCCGGTGTCGAGACCTTCGCGGAGCTGACGGAGGAGCAGGCGAACCGGATCATCACGAGCCTCGAAGCACTCGTCGAGAAGGCGAAGGCCGAGGCCCCTCCTGCTGCCGCCCCCGAGGCTCCCGTCACCCAGGAGCCTGCTGCGCCCGCCGCAGGCACCGCGCCCTCCGTCCAGACGGTCGGAAAGGAAGGGGCTGGCGTCATTCGCGCGGCGCTCCGCAAGATCCCGAACGAGGTCCTCAGCGCGGACGTCCTCAAGGCGAAGTTCGGGGTGGCGAAGCTCGACGACATTCCGATGGCTGCCTACGGGGCGACCATCAAGAAGCTGACCCGCCTCGCGACCGAGAGCGAGCCCGCGACCTAGCAAGACCTGGACATGGATACGCCCCTGCGATGGACGCTTGGGCTCAGAAGCCGAGACGAGAAGGAGAACGGATATGGCGAAGATGGTGGACCCGAACGCAGTGAGCGAGGGAGGAGGAGGAGACTGGACACCCGTACCGATTGGCCGCTGGCCGATGCGCGTCGAGGAAGGCAAGCACGACTACACGAAGGGCGGGTCGGCGTACTACGAGCTGACCTGTCGTGTGCTCGAAGGCCCCGGGAAGGGCAAGAAGCTCTACGAGAAGCTGTTCATCAGCGACCGCGCCCTGGAGCGGATCGGGATGGCGGCGGCGTCCCTCGGGCACACTGACGCCTTCGACTGCGAGGATGCGCTGTCCATGCAGCAGATCTTTGTGGGCAAGGCCTTCACGGGCTCGGTCGTCCACGAGCCCTGGACCGGGAACGACGGCAAGGAGCGCGTCTCGGCGCGTCTCCACTACGAGGGCTTTGCCCCTCTCGAAGGCGCCGCCCAGCAGAACCACGCGAACGGCGGGCCGACCGGCCCTGGTGGCATGTCGATGCCTCCCCAGCGTGCCCCGGCGCAGGCCCCGGCGTACACCCCTGTCGAGCCTCCCGTCGAGGAGGATGATCTGCCCTTCTAGCTCTGCCCTCAGAGGGTAGACGAACACCCCCGCCCCGAGGAGGGCACCCCGGCTCAAGACCGGGGCGGGGGCCTTCCATATCCACTGACGAAACGAAGGAGGGCAACCTTGGGATTGAGACGTATGATCGACCCGCAGATCTGGAGGCGGGAGTGGTTCCTGGACCTCGACCCCGAGGCGCGGAACACATTTCTCTGGGCGATAGCGAATGAGGTCCAGAATGCCTCGGGCGTATTTCGCCCTGGCTTCGGGGCCGTATCACGGATGATGGGCTACGACGTTCGGGCAGCGGTCGAGCGTATCCAAAAGAGCAGCAGCAAGGTCGTGTACTTCCCTGACGAGGATCTCGTCTGGGTGGTCAACTTCCTCCAGTACCAATCCTGCGCGGGCAAGTTCGTCCTCGGAGCTGTCGCGAACCTCCTGGAGCAGACCCCATCGCACAGGGTCATCGTCCCTTGGCTATCGTACAACCGGATGCTGATCCGGACCTTCGATCCAGCTCTGTCGAGGGCGAAGACCTTCGGCTGGGGTCTCCACTCTGAGAAGGTGACGTGGACGGGCGACGTCGAGAACGGATCTGGCGAATGGGCCTTCAAGGACTGCTCTGGGGTGGGTGACTACCTCGCCCTGGTCGGAGTAGACGCCGAGAACACGTCATACTGCGCGATGCCCTCACGAGGAGTAAGGAAGACGTCCATCAAGGCAGGAGAGAGACGAGAGACACCTGTCCGCTCGTCTGGTGACACGAAATGGGGCAAGCACCTATCGCGGCAGCAGGCTCAGTCGGTCTTTGAGTATTGGGTCGACAAGTTCGAGAAGGATCCCAGGAACACATTCAAGGCGGATCGGGCCGCGAAGATCCGGGCGCGGTCAGTCGAGGGGCTCACCTTCGCGGAGGCGAAGCTGGCCGTGCTAGGGTGCTGGCTCACGGGAGAGGACTGGCCCGAGAGGAGGACGAGGGCCTCGGCCCATTCCTTCGAGCTGATCTTTCAGTCAGACGGAAAGACACGGGGCTTCATCGACGAAGCGCGCCGCATCCTCAAGGAGCAGGGGCGTACCCTCTCCGATGACGGAACACAGATCGTAGACATCGAGGACTAGGGATGGCGAACGAGCACGACGTTAAAGAATACGTCTCGGACAAGGGGTGGCGGGTCCTCTTCGAGGACACGAAGAGAGAGGAGCTGTGGCTCAAGGACTGCCCCTTCTGCGGGGCGACCTCCCGCGATAAGTCCGATCTTCACTTCTCGATCTCGCTCAAGAGCGGGGTCCACAAGTGCTTCCGGGGAGGCTGCGAGGCCAACGCCGGGGGCAACCTCTACACGCTCAAGAAGGCGATGGGCGACATCATCGCCGTCGCTCATGTCGTATCCGAAGAGAAGGAGCGGAGGAAGTACACCGACGCCCTCCGGGCAGCGCGCGGGAAGTTCTCCCAGATGCAGGTAGAGTCGATGCACAGGAAGCTCATGGCGGATACGGAGATGCTCGGGGCGCTCGAACACGGGCCGCTCGACGGCTTCCCTTTCGGGAGGGGCATCACGCGGGAGATGGTCGAGCGGTTCAAGCTCGGGATGACGACGCGCGGAGGGTCGTCGGCTCGCTGGCTCGCAGTCCCGTTCTTCTACGAGGGCGATCCAGTCCTCATCAAGTATCGGACCCTCGAAGGCGAGAAGGATTTTCAGCGAGAGGCTGGAGGGGCTTCGGTCCTCTGGAACGTGGACGCCCTCCGAGCTTCGACCGGCTCAACGTGCTACGTCGCAGAGGCCGAGATCGATGCGATCACCCTGGAGCACCTGGGCTTCTCCCCAGCGGTTGCGATCCCGGCAGGGGCCGCGACCTTCAACCCGATCTGGCGGGAGTATTTCGAGCCCTTCAACCGTGTCGTCCTCTTCTATGACTCCGACGAGGCAGGGGATGAGGGCGCTGCGAAATTCGCGGAGGAGGTCGGAGCCTATCGCTGCGTCAGGGCGAGGCTGGACAGGAAGGATGCCAACGAGGTCCTCCAGAAGAACAGGGACGGGGCTCGGGAGGAGATCGCGAACGCTATCCGGAGCGCAGCCGTCATGGGCGGCTCCGGAATGCTTCACGTCTCCGAGGCGTCCAAGCGTCTCTTCGCAGACAAGAAGATGGCGACCCCAGGGATGCCTACGGGCTGGGATGACTTCGACGCGATGATCGGTGGGATACGGCCTGAGTTCTGGGTCGTCTCTGGCGATACGGGTATCGGGAAGACGACGTGGCTATTCAGGCTGCTGTTCGAGCTAGCTCGCGGGCAGAAGGCTCCCTGCCTGATGATCGCCCCCGAGATGAGACTCGAAGAGCTGGGGGCGAAGGCTGTCGTGGCCGAGATCGGCAAGCCCCTCCTCGACTTCGATGAGAGCGACAAGGAGAGGGCTCTCAAGGGCCTTGCGGACCTCCCGCTCTACCTCGGGGAATACGAGGGCTCCATCCCGCTCAAGACGGCCATGCTCACCATCGAGGCCTTTGTCCGTAGGCATAAGGGCAAGGTCGTAGTCATCGACCACCTGGACTTCCTCATGGATATCTCTGCGAGGGACGAGAGGCAGGAGATCAACCGGGTCATGCAGGAGATCCACTCGTGGCCCAAGCGGTTCGGCGTCACGCTGATCCTAGTCGCTCACCCGACGAAGCTCCGGACGGACGGACGAACGGGGAAGACCCAGCGGCTCACGATGAACGACATCCTCGGATCTGCTAAGGTGAAGCAGCTCGCGATGATCATCGCTCTCCTCCATCGGACGGGGCAGGACAGGAAGTTCCTGGAGGTCGAGGTCCCGAAGATCCGCTGGGACGGCGTGAAGATGCCTGGGCCTGTGTTCTTCCGCTTCGACACGAGATCGATGAAATACGAGGTCGTGACCGAGGCCGAGATGAAGGCGAGCCGAAAGCGAAAGAAGAAGGCCGGGACAGGGAGCGGGACCGTCGTGACCCCTCCGCAGCAGACCTCTCTCGGGTCGGCGGCAGAGCCCGCGGCGAACAGGTTTGACGAGGACCTCGAAGACATCGAGGCGACGTATGCCGAGAGCCAGGGTGGCCTCGGAGACGATAGATAGAAGGAGGACCAGATGAAGGGAACGGTAATCGGGGAGGATACGGTGGCGAAGGTCACAGAGGGCGAGGGAGGAGAGGCCCTCACCAAGAAGGCGTACCCGATCTGCGGGGGCTGCGGGTCGACCGAGTTCAAGTACGTGACGAGCACGGCGAAGGGTCTCTTGAAGCTCGAATGCGAGAGCTGCGGGCACCACATCGTCGTCTCGGCTCCGGTGATGGTGAGGGACCGTCTCGGGAAGTCGGTCCAGTTCGACTACAACGAGGGCGAGGTCAAGCGCAAGAAGCCAGGGACGCCCACGGACGGATACGTCACCGTGTCCCTCCGCGTGCCGGAGGCGACCCGCGACCGCTTCCAGTATGGGATCCAGCTCGCGAGGGCCATCGCGGGCGTGACCGAGAAGGGCATGTACCCGAACGTGGCCTTCGAGTACATGATCGAGGAGTTCATCACGACCTACGAGGGTCAGGTGAATCCCGACGCCCTGGCCGAGATCCAGGCGAAGTTCGAGGCCGGCTCCGAGCCCCTCCTGAAGGATACCTCGCAAGAGGATCTCTTCGAGGGCAACGACCCCGAGATGACGGACGATGGCGCAGCGACCGACGCCGGGGAAGAGGTCGACCCGGAAGCCACGAGCGAGGTCCCCGAGCCGTCTCGTCGAGACGAGTTGGAGGCCCTGAACAAGGCCGACCTCGCGGATCGTGCGCGGGCTCTCGGGCTCACCGTGAACTCCCGGATGCCGAAGGCGCTCCTGGTCGAGTCGATTCTCGGAATCGAGGCGGCTGACGACGACGACGGCGACGACACCACCGAGTAGGGAGGAGGGGCCATGTCACGCATCGTTGACCCACTCGACATCGCGTTGCGGAAGAAAGGGAAGACGGGCGAGGCTGGTCCCTTGCTCCGCTCGTTGGCAGGGAGCTTCAAGCTCATCCCAGATCGTCACCATAGCTTCGTGAAGGATATGGTGAAGAGGTACACGATGGCTGCGATGGAGGATACGTCCTTTGCCTGCACCGAGAAGCAGTGGGCGTACCTCCGGAGCCTTCACGACAACTACTGCGGGGGCGTCCTATGACTGACCGAGATCCTGCCTACCTCGCGGCGGTTCGAGAGGACACTTGCGTCATCGGAGGTCTCTGCGACTCGGTAAAGACAGAGGCCCACCACGCCTTCGGCTCTATGCTCGGAGGAGGGAAGTCCATCAAGGGCTCGGACTACGGAGCTGTCCCGCTCTGCCATCGACACCATATGAAGGTCCACTCGAAGGGCCCATCAGATGAGGACCTCCTCCGCTTCTTCCTCTACTCGACAAGGAAGCTGGCGTACTACTTCATGACGGGTCGAGACCGGACGACGAAGCAGGTCACTGTTCTCCTCGGGAGTACCCTTCGGGAGTACCTCGACACGATCCAGACGCTATGGCCCAGGGACGATGGCGAGTGAGCGAGACCCGAGGATCGGCTTGAAGCTCCGCGGCATGGAGATCCTCCTCGGGATACCCGTCTGGGAGTCGACTCCTGAGAGGGTCGTCAGGGCGTATGTCGAGAGCGGGCTGCTGGCCTCCTCGACGTGGATGGAGGTCACGCCGGTCCTCCATAGGGTCGGCGTCGAGGTCGTAGTGAACGTCAGATCGGACGAGGTGTTCCGCCGCGTCTGGGACCACCCAGAGAATTTCGGAGTGAAGCTGGCTGACGGGCATTTCTGCGTCCTGTCTCCGATGGCCTCTCGCTTCGATGTCTCGTTTCGGCTCGCGGATATCGCGAGGAAGGAGGGCAAGCCGTGAAGGCTATCGTACTGCTGCTGTGGGCGCTCGGGCTTCGAGGCCCCTCTATGGCTCTTGATTTGCACGAAACAAGCGCGGTGAGCGCAGGGGAGGCGGCTCTCATAGGGCTCGTCCTCCAGGCGACGTGTGAGCCCCAAGGGACGCCCGCCGAGGTCGCTGTCGCTGTCGCCTACCAGGAAGGCCGCTTCGCAGTCGACAGGCGAAGCTCGAAGGGCGCGCTGGGGCTGATGCAGATCATCCCCGGAGGATCTAGCTGGTCCTGGTCGAGCCCGCTACTCAAGGCGAGCGAGGAGGCCAGAGCCCATATCACACACCCCGTCGTCGGAGCCTACGAGGGCTGCTGGCGCCTGGACTACTGGCGAGGGAAGAAGGGAGACCGCTACCTCTGCCACTACGCGAGCGGCAACCATTGCAAGCCTGCGGGCGAGGCCTATGAGGAAGAGGTCCTCAGGAGGGTCGACCGCTACGAGAGACGGATGAAGGAGAGCTACATGGATACGAGAGAGAGCCTGCTGGCCTTCGAGCGGGCGATGAAGGAGAAGACGATCCGAGCCCTGTCGGTCAAAGACCCCTGGGCCAGGGCGCTCGTCTTCGGCGTCAAGAGCTTCGAGAACCGACCGTGGAAGATGCCGAAGACCCTCGGCGAGACCGATGGCTGGGTGCTCATCCAGGCGAGCAAGGCTGGAGATCGCGAGGCCTACGACGCGGACGTGTACCCGAACCTGAGCGGGTGCCACTCAGCGGCGAGCGATATGCTGCTCCGTCGCCCAGAGGACAACCGTCGAGAGCCCCTGTGGTTCAGCGAAGGGACGCTGGTTGCGACGGCGCGCCTCGGGACCTTTCTGACGTGGTGGAGGATCGCCATGAACGTCCCCGCCTTCGAGCCCAACGGGAGGATCCTCGGGGCCGTTCGCTTCGGACGCTGTACTGAGGTCGCTACCTACAGCGCAGGGATGATAGACCCTTGGCTGTTCGGTCCCTTCGGCTGGGAGGTCGAGGACGCCCTCTTCTTCGGGACTCGCTGGAAGAACAAGGGAGCCCTCTCGCTCTGGCGTCCGGACCAGGAGATCCTCGGGCAGTTCGTCGGGGACGAGGAGTGCTGGGAGGATCGCAAGACCCTGATCTTTGTGACCCGCCTCGGCGGATATCCCGTCGCTTCGGAGCCTCTCTCGACCTACCTCGGAGGTCAGGCGTGAGAGACTTCGCCCCCGTTCGTGCTGGGATCTTCGGATGGCAGGCCAAGGCCGCGGTCGAGGCTCTCGGCCCTCGTGAGATCGAGTCCATTGACCTCGCCTCCATCGAGGCCCTCGTGCTCGGGGTCGACCCTTCGATGGGAGGGTCGGTCAGCCTAGTCGCTCACCCCGTCCACAAGGGTCCTGACCCCTACGAGAGGGTCCTCGGGATCTGGCGCTGGCATACGACGCAAGTCGGAGGCCAGAAGGGCACGTTTGTCGACGGCGGGATGTACTCCTCGATCCTGGCTCGCAAGGAGGTCTATGCCTATCTGGCGAAGCTCCTACTGGCGATTGCGAGGCGAGACATCGACGCTGGCGCGAAGGGAGGGAAGCGCCTGCCCTACGTGCCCCTGCTCATCCGTATCGAGGGGCAGCACATCAACCCGAAGGCGCTGAACTCTATCATCCCGACAGCGTCCTCCTCGGGCCTGTGGATCTCGATGGTCGGAGCCTCCCCGACAGCGGCCTACGCTATCGAGCAGCCCTCCGCGTGGAGGAGCTACTACGGGATCAAGGGGCAGAGGGAGAGGGTAAAGGCAGAGGCCCTCGCGAGGGTCAGGATGCTCTACCGCATCCCTGGGAACATCGGCCTTACAGACGACGACGCCGAGGCAGTCCTCCTCGCAGGTATCCCGCAGGGGACAGTCCTCGTGAACCCGAACGTGAAGAAGCGGAAGCGGAAGAAGTAAAGACGGGGCCGAGGGCGGTATGCCCCCGACCCCTGGAAAGGAGCGAAGCCAATCCTGGCGGAACAACACGAGCGAGTCAAGGAGGGAGCGTGAAGAAGACGAGGCAGCGGCCGACCGGGGCGAAGCCATCCCGGTTCGAGATGATGAAGGGCAAGACCCTCGACCCCGAGAAATACCCGTGGTCCAAGGACGTCATCGGGACCTTCTACAACCGGGAGTTCCGCGTCCTGTGGTTTGCCTACCCGGACGGAGATCGCCTCGTTGAGCGTCTCCAGATATCGCGAGCGGACGGCCAGCCGATCCGGTCGTATCGAGACCTCTTGAACGTCAAGGACGCGGTGGCCTACGGGCGCGCTGCCGTCGAGACCTTCCCTGCCGACTCCGAGGCAGTCGATACGGGCGAGACGACGAACCTGTGGCTGGTCCCCGAGGATCTCTGGCCGCCCATCTTGTCGGAGGAGCCGCTCGGCTTCTACTCCGACGAGGCTACCCACGACCGCTTTCGGCAGACGGGGCAGATCGCCTTCCCTGGGACGTGGGACATCGCAGGAAAGTTGCTCTACCAGCGGGGCGTCGAGGACTCGGTGAGAGTCAGGCATCCGAAGGGCCTTCGGAGGCGTTCGTGGAGCGATCTGCAGAAGGTCAAGAGCGAGGCCCTCTGGGAGGAGGCCAGCGCGGTCGAGTTCTTCCCGAGCGTGCTCCCCGAGCAGACCCGATACCTGGAGCCTCCGTACTGGAGCCTCCTCCCGACGCCCGATGGGCTCCCTCGCTGGTGCGACAACTTCGCCCGCGCGAAGGAGGCCGGCGTGGACGTCGCCAAGGAGGTCGCGAAGGTGCGAGGGGAGCTGGGAGAGTAGAGAGCGAAGACAACAAACGAGAGACGAAGGAGGGAGCGTGAAGAAGCAGAAGATTGGGGGCCGAGTCTCCCTGGTGAAGGGCCACGGCATCGAGGTCGTGGCAAGCGTGGACCCGCGCGAGATGGACATCACCATCGCGGTCTACACGAACGGCAAGAAGCGGATCGCCTCGAAGGCGTCCCTCGGGGAGGTCCTGGCGCAGCTCGGGGTGAAGGTCAAGACGCAGCCCGTCGAGGCCCCGATCACCTTCGGGGAGCTGATGAAGGAGAGGCGCGGGCCGCTCTCCCAGAAGAAGGTCGCTGAGGGCCTCGCGATCTCGCGTGACCGTCTCTCCCGCATCGAGCGGGATCGAGTCGAGAAGCACGATCCGATCTTCCTCGCGAAGCTCTTCAAGCGATACGGGATCCACCCCGAGGCCTGGGGCAAGCTCTTCGCGATGGCGGGCCTGGAGGAGATCGGCGCCGAGGACGGCGAGAAGCTCCAGGAGATCGCCGGTGATGTCATCTACTACTGCGACAACGAGGCGTGCCCTGGCTACGCCTATCCGAAGGAGGACGAGCGCCACCGCTGCGCGCCCGTCGATGGAGGTGCGTCATGATCACGGACCTGACATGGACGATGGTGGAGGAGGGCATGACCTACCTCGTGGAGGTCGCCAAGATCGAGGGCGGGAGCCTGCTCCGCACGAGGAGGCTCGACACCAAGACCGGGATCATGGAAGTCTCCGGCAATCCGATCTTCGCCCAGGACAAGCCCGTTGTCTTGGCGCGCGTCGAGATGGCCGGCGACCTCGTGCCTATGGATCGTGTCGTCGGCTTCGTCAAGCGGACCTATGGGTACACGAGGGGCCAGTCCGGGGAGGCCATCGTCATCGCCCAGGAGGCTCGTCTGCTCCTCGCCCTCCTCGACCCGAAGATCCCGGAGGTCGAGCCCGATGAGCCCGAGCCCTGGCACCCTGGGGACGATGACCCCGCGGGCGACGACGATCTGAGCTGACGGACGAGGACGCGCTTGGAGGGTCCGGGCGCGTCCTGTCCTCGCATCGAGGAGAGATATGGACGCGAAGGAAGAAGTGAAGCGGGGCGCGATGCTCCGAGCTGCGAGCGGCTTTCGGTCGCTCGCTTCGGCTGCTCGCCTCGCTGGCGATGCGATGAAGAAGTTTGCGATGGCGTGGGAGGTCCTCGCTGGTGAAGGCTCCGAGGACCTACCGCTGTTCACGCCCCCGACCGAGCCCGCGACCCCAGGCGTCTTGAAGTTCGAGACACCTGCTGGAGGGCTCTGGAAGGAGCAGGAAGAGGTCTCCATCAAGGACCGACACGCGAGGGGCTGGGTGACCGAGGCCATCGCTGCTGCGCTCGGGAGGTCCCTCGAAGAGACCGCCGACCGCCTGGAGTTCCTTGGGCTCGTGGAGAACGTCTCTGCCGTAGCCGAGGATCGCGAGCCCGCGGGTCAGGACCAGGACCCGCGCCGCAACAACGGGAAGCGGTGGTCGGAAGGCGATGACGTAGTGCTCAAGAGCCTCGCGGAGGACGGGCAGAGTGACGCCGTGATCGGGGGCACCCTCGGGCGCTCGGAGGTCGCGATAGCAGCTCGGAGGTCAAAGCTCGAACTGGTCCCGTACAAGTCGAGCCCCTGGACCTCTACCGATGACGAGAAGGTCCTGCGGCTCCACAGGGACGGCGTCAGTACCTTCGGGATCGTGGGGGCGATGGGGCAGTCGGAAGGCGAGTCAGCCAGGACGGCGAGTGCGATCCGGCATCGACTCAAGAAGCTCTTGGAGAAGGGAGGAAGCTAGTGGCGACGAAGAAGAAGAGCGAAGGGCTCGGTGCCCTGAACAAGGATCAGCTGGTCCTGTACGAGGCCTTGATGTCTATCGCGGAGAACGACACGAAGGCCTACACGAACAAGAGCCCCACGATGGCCGTCCGCAACGCCTTCCAGGTCTATATCGGGATGAAGGAGAGGGAGCTTCGGGATGACTTCGGCCCTGTGATGGGCCCGCTCATCCGGACCCTCTCGGATCGCTGGGAGGCGACCTGGAGAAAGCCGAAGGCCGAGGGGCCGACGCAGCAGGAGCTACTCGACGGAGGAGACGATGCAGAAGCATGACGCTGAGTTCCTTTTCGACACGGAGATCCTGCCCGGAGTCAAGAGGGCGTCCGAGATGAACGGATCGAAGGACTACGCAGCGAGGAAGATGGCCTGGAACAACTTCGTGGACGGGCTCCAGAAGGAGGGGCAGATCACAGAGCGTCAGGCCGATACCTGGGCCCAGCCTCGCTCCTGCTACTCCACGAAGGAGTGGGCGCGGGACCGGACTCGGAGGAAGCGATGAAGGGGCTCGCAGCGAACGTCGCGGGCGAGGTCCTCAGCGAGGTCCTCCCGACAGTCTTCGTCCTCGGGGTCGCGACGTACATCGGGGCCTGTGTCGCCATTGGGCTCGTCACGCTCCCTGTGATGGGGCCCATCGTTATCGGTGAGGCAGTCGTCATCGGGGCGAAGAGGGGCTGGAAGAAGACCCGCGAGGCCAACGATGGCTCGTGAGAACACCCCTTCCGTCGCGATCCACGGGCCAGGGCGAGGCCTAGCACCTACCAGACAACCATCGACGCCACACAGCAGCGAGGCCCCCAATGTGGGGCGTATCACGGTGCGCGTTGACCCGTGTATCCCAGAGCGCGCGATCCTCGTCGAGGACGAGGGTGGCTGGCTCGTTGCTGGGATCATCAACATCGGGCTCGGGCCCGAGGGAGGAACAGAGCGTGGCGAAGGTAACGATTGAACTCACGAAGGCCCAGACGCAGGAGGTCGCGAGGATCCTCGGGCTCCTGCTCGCAGTCCCTGACGCGCTCTCCGCGCTCGGGATCGATGAGAGGGGAGAGGGCTCCTTGAAACAGGCTCTCAAGACGTTCTCGGTCGCGAGGGCCTCCATCGGCGGGGCGCTCTTCGAGACCTCGAAGGATGAGGCCATTGTCCGCGTCTCGATGACCGGGATCGCGCTGGCCCAGGATGTCGTCCGCTTCTTCCGCCTCGGGAGGGTCGACCTCGCGGAGAAGCTAGCCGACGCCGCGCTCATCTACGCTCGTCAGGTCAGGGACGATCTCGCGATCCGACCACCGGACTAGGGAGGAGGCGATGATCTACGCCGTCCACTTCCTCGAAGGGGAGCAGGCCATCTACGAGACATGGGACGAGTGCGCGAAGGCCAAGGACGGGGTCTCCGGAGCGATCTCGAAGAAGTGCTACACCCTCGCAGAGGCGGGGGCGTGGCTCCTTCGGATCGCCCGGTTCATGATCCCGGACGAGGCCCCGAGGATCTCGCTCTATGTCGACGGCTCGAATAGCTCGGGGAAGGGGCCGACTATCGGGGGCTGGGCCTTTGTCGCCGTAGCTCCGGATGGAGAGACGATGCTGGCCCAGGGTGACGGCTTCTTCCCCGCGAAGTCCAACAACATCGATGGGGAGCTGCGAGCGGCCAAGAAGGCGCTTCTGTGGGCGCCGGCTCATCGCCCTGTCGAGGTCGTCTGTGACTACCTCGGGATCGCCTTCTTTGCCCTGGGGACGTGGACAGCCAAGAGCCATGTCGCCATCGAGTATCGAGACTGGATCGCGGGGGTCCTCGAAGAGCGGGATATCAAGTTCCGGCACGTCAAGGGGCACTCCGGAGACAAGTGGAACAACATGGCCGACTCCCTCGCAGGGAAGGCCGTCAAGCGAGGGAAGAAGGAGGAGCTATGAACCGGGCAGAGTATACGAGCAAAGAGGAAGCTGTGGTCAGACCAGACGAGGACCCAGCTTCGGGATCTTCAAGCGACCTTCTCCCCAGGACTACGGTCTCGGCTATCGTCTCTCATCGAGATGCTGCCTACGCCAAGATCCAGGAGGCGGCAGACGCCCTCGCGAGAGGGTATGCCCTGGCTGAGGACGCCCGGAAGCTGTCGGCGGGAGCGCATAACGAAGCGGTATTCCACCTCTCCGACAGGTCCAAGAGCGCCGCCTATCGGTCGCTGTTCGAGAGCTTCGACAAGGACGAGGCCGTGGAGTGCTTCCGTCAGCAGCTCGACGCTCGCACATGGATGAACTTGTTGGCTCAGACGGGCGTCGATAACCTGATGGACCGGACGGCGAAAGACGAGCTGTATGAGAGCCTTTGCGGGGAGGTCCCCGAGATATCCGAGAGCAATATCCAGACGACCTTTGAGAAGCTGTCTGGAGACGCCAAGCTCATCTTTCAGCGTGGGCTGGCGCGGGCGTTCGTGGACCTCGACAAGCGGTTCCGGAGCCACGACGCCTTCAAGATCGGGGCGCGGGTTATCCTGACGAGGGTGTTCGATGCCTGGGGCATGTGGAACTACCACAGCGGGATGAGGGACACCCTGGCCGATATCGAGCGTGTCTTCGCGGTCCTCGATGGGAAGCCGTACCACGACACCCGCACGCTCTCCGACGCCATCCAAGCTGGACGCGGTGGAGGTATATCACCGAGGCAGTCGATGACAGAGACGGACTACTTCCGTGTGCGGACCTTCAAGAACGGCAACGCCCACTTGTGGTTCACGAGGGACGACTTGGTTGACGCTGCCAACCGGGTCCTTGCTGACTATTACGGGGAGACCCTCCCTGACGGCGTACCAGATGAGACGCCGGTGTCAGACCTGTTCTCGAAGTCAGGGGCGCTGTCCAAGGATCTCGCGTTCTACCCAACGCCAAGTGACGTCGTGAAGAGGGCTGTCTCCGACTTGTATCTCGAAGGCGCTGTCGTGCTGGAGCCGTCTGCCGGGACCGGGAACATGGTCAGGGAGATCCTCGCCAGGGGCGTCAGCAAGGTCGATGCCATCGAAGTACACCCTGGCAGGGCTCGCGAGATCGCGAGCATCGGAGACCCTCGCCTGAGCGTGCGAGAGGCCAACTTCCTGATGATGCGGCCCACCCCCGGGTATAGCCACGTCATCATGAACCCGCCCTTCTACGGTACGCATTGGATGGAACACGTCGTCCATGCGTTCAAGTTCCTGGCCCCTGGTGGCACGCTGGTCGCAGTTCTCCCGATCTCTGCGGAGCTGGGCGAGACGAAGAAGCACCTGACATTCCAGAAGTGGGCAGAGAAGCACGGGAGGGGATGGGGCAGCGTATTCTCCCACCTACCTCCCGAGTCGTTCAAGGACTCTGGGACGAGGATCAACACGGTCTATATCACCCTGCGGAGATGATCTCGCTGAGGGAGGCTGATAGGAGGCGACATGAGTAGCGTCAGCAAAGAGGCGAGGATGATCTGGAAGATCGTCGAGGACACGCCGGTCGGTCCAGAGCGAGCGAGGGCGAGAGGAGGCTGGGCGACGAGCTACGCAGAGAAGCTCCTGGGCCTCTGCGAGAGCCTGGAGAAGGTCCTCACGGATGGCAGGGAGCGGAACGAGGAGAAGGGCATCACGAAGCTGACCCTGCGGCTACACGGAGCTGCCAGGGCTCGTCTCGACAGCCTTGTCGAGAAGCTCGATGCCCCGAGCTACACGGCAGTCATCAGGAAGGCCCTCGCTGCCATCGACAGCATCGCGGATCACGAGGCGTCCGGAGGCATCGTGGTCTATCGCTACCCGGAGGACGAGGAGAGAGCGGACGAGCGGATCCGCTTCTTCTGAG
>ERZ889078.716-NODE-716-length-29078-cov-14.986804_pt1 | contig 29078 bp, 27 predicted proteins | sample MGYA00521266_ERZ889078 | MGnify/ENA primary metagenome ERZ889078 (study PRJEB32303, sample SAMEA104408618) | aquatic metagenome | biome: Brackish water; feature: Pelagic; material: water | place: Baltic Sea | collected 2014-06-16T06:34:00 | depth 76,534 m ...
CATCTCCCCACTCTACAAAATGAAGACCCTCTTTATCAAGTTCCTCTAACATTCCTAAAGATATGAAATGATCAAGTCCATGATTATAAATATCGTAATGAAAAAGCTTATCTCCATAACATTGTTGTAGTGAAAAAGTAGGGGAGGTTACATCTTTTGTATAACCCAAAGATTTTGCAATGGCTTTTACAAAAGTTGTTTTTCCAGCAGCTAAATCACCTCTTAAAATAATTACACCATTTGATATATTGTTTAAAATATCATGTACAATTGTGTCTAATTCATTTTCACTCAGAATATAGGTTTTATTCATAATTTATTAGATACTTCTATAATTTGTTTTAGTTTTTTCTTGACTCTTGCATTTGCTATAGCTTCTCTTGCTATATCAAAACCATCTTGCATATCTCTAGCCATACCATCAACCATAAGTGCAGCGGCTGCATTAATGAGTACAATGTCTCTTTGTGCATTCGTGGCAGTAGAATCAAAAATATTTCTTAAAATATTTGCATTCTCTTTAGCATTACCACCTATAATTGCTTTGAGTGGTGTTCTTTTAATGCCATACTCCTCAGGATTTATTTCAAACTCTCTTGTGATGCCATCTTTTAGTTGTGCTGCATATGTAATATCACTTATACTAATTTCATCCATTCCCTCTTTAGAACTTACAACTAATGCAGATTTAGTACCATTAATTTTAAGAGATTCAAGCATTTTAGGAACAAATACTTTATTAAATACACCCAAAATTGATTTTTCTACACCGGCAGGGTTTGTTAAAGGACCCAAGATATTAAAGATGGTTTTATCAGGTATACTTTTTCTAATAGGCATAATAAACTTCATAGCAGGATGATGATTTTGTGCAAACATAAAAGTAAAACCAGTCTCTTCAAGGAGTCTGGCTGTTTGAGCAACATTCAAATCAAGTCTTATACCAAGAGCTTCAAACATATCAGCACTTCCACTTTTTGAAGTGACTGAACGGCTTCCATGTTTGGCTACTGTTGCTCCACAAGCGGCAACTAATAGTGCTACTGTAGAAGAGATATTAAAAGAGCCGATTTTATCTCCACCAGTACCTACAATGTCAATAGCATTTTTTCGAAGTTCTTCTGGTATGGGTAAAGGAATGGCAAAATCTCGCATAACTTCAGCCGCTGCTGCAATAGCACCCACCTCAGTATATTTATCAAGTGTCATACTTAGTAAAAATTCTCTCATTCTTTCATCACTCATTTGGTGATTAAAAAGAGAAGTGAATTCTATTTTTGCTGTTTCATAGTTCATCAAATTTCCTTTATGTATTGTTCTTGAAGTGATTTTGGTGTTGATTTTGTAGTGGGTATCTGAAGTACCTGATATTTTTTAGAATTTTCAAGATAGTTAATAGTAATCACACTTCCAATCTCTACATTTTTACTTGCTTTAACAACTACATCATTAATAAGAACAACTTTATTATTTATCATATCTTGTGCTACTGAACGGCGCTTTGTTATATTCACTGAATTTAAAAACTTATCTATTCTCATTCTTTGACTTTCCAAATAATTTTTATTTATTGTAGACTAATAAAACTGAAAGAAATGTAAGAAAAATGCCAAGTTGGAACATTATTTGCATTAGATAGATAAAAAGATACATTTATGCAAAAATTTAATACATTTTCAATGCTTGAAATTATAGAAATTTTAAAAAAGCAACTGCTTCAGATATCTGCAAAAGATGTACTAGAATTTGAAGTAATGAACCCAGACTATTTAAGTTCAGTATACTCTGGTCAGCAGATAGAAATAGAAGGTGAACTGTTTATCTATCGTGGCTATAAAGCTTGGGTGGATTTGGCACAAATTCTTTATTGTAGGATGCTTACCCCAATAGTGATTTCCCAAATAAAAGTAATCATAAAATTTGAAAAACTCAATGAAGATGATAGTTTTCATAGGCAAATAACACAAAAAGAAGAAAAATATGGTTCAGACTCTATATTCTCACAAATTCATAAAAATGAAGAGACTTCTTTTATTGCACATTATTTAAAAGCTTTACAAAATGTAGATATAAATAAGCGAACAAGAATTTTAAATCTTGGTGTTAATAGTGGAGATGAATTTGATATTATTTTAGAATATGCTTCTAATTTTAAAAATCTAGAACTTGTGGGAATTGATTATTGTGCTTCAGCAGTTAAGGAAGCAAAAGAGAAGTTTCACGAGTATTCAAATATTGATATTTTCTTACATGATATTAATGAGTTGAACTCTTTAAATTTTGAAAAATTTGATCTTATAATCAGTATAGGAACATTACAAAGTTCAAATTTAGAGTTCAATAAACTTTTGATGAGTATTGTTCAAAATCAGCTTAAGCGAGAAGGTGCCATGATTCTTGGATTTCCAAATTGTCGATGGATTGATGGGGAGATGATTTATGGTGCTAGAGTGAAAAACTATGCTTTTTCTGAGATGGGATTATTATTCAAGGATGTAATATTTGCAAAAAAATATCTACAACAAAAAAAGTTTAGAGTTACGATTACAGGCAAAGATTATATATTTTTAACAGCGACTTCGATAGTGAAATAAAAAATTATCATGTAGGAAAAGACCAAGGAATGAATTTGGTCTTTTTGTAAGAGAATAAGGTGGAATTAGTCTTGTTGTTGTCTCATGTAAGCTGGAATGTCTAAATAATCAGAATCCATATCACCACCAACAACTAAACGAGGGCGAACAACTGCACGAGGAGCAGTAGCTGGAACTTCAGGTACAAATGATGGATCATTTGTTAACTCTTTTTCAAATCCAGTTGCAACAATAGTGATTTTGATATAGTTTTCAGGAATTGTTGAATCAGTTGATGTTCCCCAAATAACTTCAGCATCATCATGAGCACTATCATGTACTACTTCCATAGCATCTGCAAGTTCTATCATAGAAAAACTAGGGTGCATTTTGAAGTGAACTAAAACACCCATAGCACCGTTAATTGACATATTGTCAAGAAGTGGTGACTCAATAGCAGCTTTAATAGCTTCATAAGCTGCATTCTCACCCTCATGCTCACCAACACCCATAAGTGCCATACCTTTATGACTCATAACAGTTTGTAAATCGGCAAAGTCAAGGTTAATGTCATTTTCTCCACTTGAGAGAATAACACCAGATGTTCCACTTACGGCTTGTGCTAAAACACCATCTACGATTTTAAAACTCTCTTTTAAACCTAGTTTTCTATCAATAATAGATAAAAGTTTATCATTAGGAATTACAACAATAGAATCACTCTCTTTTTTAAGTTCAGCAAGTCCAGCTTCTGCAAGCTTGAGGCGTTTTTTACCTTCAAATTTGAATGGCTTAGTAACAATAGAAATAGTTAAAGCACCAATATCTTTTGCAATCTGGGCAACAACAGGAGCAGCACCAGTACCAGTTCCACCACCAAGACCAGCAGAGATAAATACAATATCAGCACCCTCAAGAGCAGCTCTAATGTCATCATAATTTTCCAGAGCAGAATCTTTACCAATATTTGGCTTCATTCCAGCACCAAGACCCTTAGTGAGTTTAGCACCAATTTGGATTTTTGAAGCAGCACTCGTTTCGCCTAAAACTTGTGCATCAGTATTGATAAGCATCATCTCAATGCCAGTGACACCTTCTTTAATCATATGACCGATCATGTTTCCACCACCGCCACCAACACCAACTGCAATAATTCTTGCACCGTTTATTTTACTTGATTCTTCAATTACAAATGGTTCCATCTTCTCACTCCTTTAAAATAACTGGGTTGCCCAGTTTACTAACTTACTAATTCCGCTAGCTTCATCACTTTTCTTCTCTTTTGAACCCTCTAAATTTACCATTTTTGTTTCGGTTTCTTCTAAAGATATAGAAGGCGCGATGGGAATATTATCAGGTTCATTATTGAAGTCAACACTACTATAAGATGTCGGTGTCTCATTGCTATGTCTTACTCTTTTGTTTACATCTATTTCATAAGGTGTGTATGGTGCTCCAGAATATTTTACAAGACCGATGGCACTAGAATACTCTGCACCTTTAAGGTTGTCAAATAGACCATCCATTGGCATTGGATGTGCGAGTCTTACTGGCAGTGAACCAAAAGTTGCAATTGCTAATTCTCTTATGCCTTCCATTTTTGAAAAGCCACCAGTTAAAATTATACCTGCACCGATTTGATCTTTAAGTCCACTATTTTCAATAAATTGAGCAAGTATCATCAATGTTTCTTCAACACGAGCAAAGATAACATTATGTACCACTTCTAGAGATACTTCATGGGTATTATGTTCATCTCCGATAACAGGAAGTTCTATAAGGTCATTACTTGGTGTTAGTAGTGATCCATAGCTTAGTTTTACACTATCGGCAACATTAAGAGGAGTATGCAGTGCCATAGATAAATCACTTGTAATATGATTTGAACCTACACCAAGAAAATCATTGTATCTTAGTGAGTTCCCTGAATATATAGCGATATTACAAGTGTTTCCACCCATGTCAATAATTGCTGCACCTAATTCTCTTTCATCATAGTTGAGTGTTGCAACAGCAGAAGCATAAGCAGCAAGAACTACATTTTCTACCTCTACTCCAGCACCGTTCACAGCTTTTTTTAAGTTGTTAAGATTAGATTTTTGAGTAGTGATTATATGAGTTTCTACTTCAAGTCTTGAAGCATTCATACCAAGAGGATCTTCTATAAAGTCTTGGTCATCAACTTTAAAGTTATATGGAAGTGCATGTAAAACTTCGTATTCGTTTGGAATGTTGGCATTATATAAAGAAGTGTGCATAACACGCTCTATCTCTTTAAGACTAATCTCTTTAGATTGTATATTTACAATTCCGTTAGAGTTTAAACTTTTTGTGTAAGCACCTGATATAGAAACGATAGCTGTTTTTACATCACTTCCTGAAACACGTTTTGCATCTTCTACAGCAGTTTTAATACTTCTAGCTGCAAGTTCGATGTTTGTGATACTACCTTTTCTAAGACCTTGAGCCTTAATAGTACCAGTTCCCGTGATGGAAATTGTATTGTGTTCATCAATTTGTGCAATGATTGCACAAATTTTTGTAGAGCCAATGTCAATAGCTAAAACAGTTCTACTCAATTTATAGTCCTTTCACAAATGTCTCAGTTTTATATCTGTTTTGAAGCTTTGTAATTAAAGCTTGATTGAAGATATTGCTTTTTAGTCCAACAACATTTTCACTCTGTTTTGTACTCTTGTTATCAAGCATTTTTTGTTCCAAAATATTATATAAAACAACTTTTCCATTATCTAAAACAACATAAGCATTTTTTTTCTTACTAAGAAAGAGCTTTTCTAAGAAGTTTTTTGCTTCTGTTTGTGATAAATCACTGAATTTGTCTAAGTCAGAAGTTGTAATAAAGTCTGTTGTAGTACCATTAAAAGATGAAACCGAAGTATCAGCTAGTTCTAACAGTTTGTCTTTTTTTGTTTGGCTAATATAGAGAGGTAAAACATCAGCTTTTGCTTGTTCAAATGTTTTAGGATGTGATTCATTTACTTTCATAAGTTTAATAATAAAATACTCACCATTTACTTGAACTGGTTTTAAATATGGAGATGTTATTGAGAGTTTAGCAATTTTTGTGAGAACATCTGCATTATATGGATTGTTTGTAGCTGAAATATTTTGAGTTATAACTTTGATATCATCACTCAATTTATCCTTTTTGAATGTTATATAAGTTCTTAAAGCTACATTTTTAGTTGAGTCTTCATCAAGCTCTTTAACAACTGCTTCTTTTGCTTCTTCTAAAGGTTTGATTTTACCTTCACTGTCTTTAAAATGGTTTTTATTGTCTGCATAATAAGTAGCTATTTGGTCTGTTTCATAGCTCTTAGATACTGCTTCTTGTTTAATGTACTCTATATCATATGTAATCTCAGTTGAGAAATCTGCTTTTCGTGTTTCCCAAAATGCTTTTAAAGCTTTATCTGTTGTGTCAATTTGAATTGCATCAGCAGTTAAAACTTTGTAGTTTAGTTTGTCTGCAATATTGCTGAGTGTATTCAGAACTGCCAATTCATTGTCAGATGCTTTAACTGGAAGAAGTTTTAATGTTTTTCTAATTAAAAGCTCTTTCTTTACATCATCTTCATACTCTTTCATTGTAAGATTATTTCTTGATAGTACTTGCTTGTAAATATCTTTGTTAAACACACCATTGTCAAAAAAGTACTCTTGAGTTTTTAATTCTGCTAAAAGTTCTTCATCACTTACTTGAAGATTATAAGATGCTGCAAGATTTAAAATAAGTGCTTGTTGCGTTAACTGTTTAAAAGCCTGCTTTTGAAGACCAAACTGTTTAGCCTTTTCTTCATCAAAGTTTCCTTGAAACATTTTGTTGTATTGAGCATACAAATTAGAGTAGCTTTTTTGTAGCTCACCTTGTGAAATTTCAATTTCACCAACTTTAGCAATAGCTCCGGCTTTGTCTCCGTAACTATATTGTCCCCAACCAACAAAACCAGCACCAATAAAAGCAATAGTTGAAATCCAAATTGTAACGATGAGATATTTTTTATGTCTTTGCATCCATGTAATCATAGAGAGGAAACCTTATAATGTGATATTTTTGATATTTTAGGTAAATTCGTATTAAACCTTGATAAAGTATAGCAACAAAGGTATAATTTCTTTATGAAAAATAACATAACTAACACAGAACTTAAAAATCGCGACCTAGATGTACTTTGGCACCCATGTACTCAGATGAAAGATCATGAAGTTTTACCCCTTATTCCTATTCAAAAAGCACATGGTATTTACTTAGAAGATTTTGAAGGAAATCAATATATTGATGCTATTAGTAGCTGGTGGGTTAATATGTTTGGACACACAAACAGTTATATAAATGAAAAAATAAAAGATCAGTTAGATACATTAGAACATGTTATTTTAGCTGGTTTTACACATGAACAAGTAGTAATACTCTCAGAACGCTTAGTAAAACTAACACCAGAAGGTTTAGATAAATGTTTCTACTCTGATAATGGTTCTTCAGCTGTTGAAGTCGCACTAAAGATGAGTTATCATGCTCACCTCAATGATGGGAAAAAAGGTAAAAATATTTTTGTTTCACTAACAAACTCATATCACGGTGAGACAATAGGTGCCTTAAGTGTTGGTGATGTTGAACTCTATAAAGATACATATGCTCCTTTATTGTTAAAAACGATACAAACAGCTGTTCCAAAAGATATGAGTATTGAGTCTGCTGGGCTTGCAGCAAAAGAGTTTGAAGAGTTATGTAAAAAAGAGTCACATAATATTAGTGCTATTATTTTAGAACCTCTTATTCAAGGTGCTGGAAGTATGCATATGTACCATCCAGAGTTTTTAGTTTTAGTTCGTGATATTTGTACTCGATATGATGTGCATCTTATAGCGGATGAAGTTATGGTTGGTTTTGGTAGAACGGGTGAGCTATTTGCATGTGAAAAGGCTAAAATTACTCCTGATTTTATTGTTTTATCTAAAGGACTTACAGGTGGCTATCTACCTCTATCTGTTGTTTTGACATCAAACGAGATTTATGCAAAATTTTATTGTGATTATAATGAACATAAAGCATTTTTACACTCTCACTCATATACTGGAAATGCACTTGCTTGTGCAGCTGCTAATGCAACACTTGATATATTTGAACATGATAATGTGATTGAAAATAACAAAAAATTAGCTGATTATATGGGGAAAAAATTACAAAAGTTTTTAGAATTACCAAATGTAGATGCAGTGAGACAAACAGGTATGGTATGTGCAGTTGATTTGAAAAATTATGATTCAAAATTAAGAATGGGATTAAAAGTATACAAATATGGTTTAAAACATGGAGTACTTTTAAGACCACTTGGGAATGTTATCTACTTCATGCCACCATACATTATAACTAACGAAGAGATAGATATAATGATGAATACTGCATTTGATGCAATTATGGAGCTACCTATTTCTTTAAAATAGTCTATTATTCAAAATTAAATTCTTGAGTTGAACTCTCTAACATAAGTAAGCGACAACTCTTCTCAAGAATAGCTAAGCGTTTTGCCATATCATGGATATCACGATTGAAGGCATATACCCCATAACCTCTTATAACCATGATATTTGTTTTTTTTGTCTGAAAATAGTATGCAATTTCACTTTGTGCTCTATCGTACCAATCATCAAACTGTTTTGGGTCTACTATTTCAATAGAACCTATCTCCTTATGTCCAAAATAATCTTTTGGAGCAATTATATTGTGTTTAAGGGAGTAGGCTGTGGTAAAAGGAGGCATAGTAAAACAGATAAACTTGGCTTCACTAATTTGAGAATAGATACTAAAATGAATACTAGCATCAATACTTGCTTGATTCCATCTGTAATCTTTTTTAAAATAGAGTTCAATGATGTTATCTTCATTAATAGCATCGAAAATTGTTTCTTTTGTATTGATAATAAAACGATTAGACTCAGTTTTGGCAGAAATAGAACCATGATAAATCCCAAAGAAATCTTTTCTAAACATGGAAAGAGCTAATGTTGAAATTTTTCTTTTGAGATTTTCTGTATTCATGCTACTTGAACCAGCCTTTCATTTTATCAATTGCTGAATCAAGTACATTTTCATGTGGCTTAGATTCTGCTATGCCAAAAGATTCTTGTAGTTTTGTAATAAGTTCTTTTTGCTCATCTGTGAGTTTTTTAGGGTAAGTAATATTTACTTGTGCAATTAAATCACCTTTTCCGTGACCGTGAACATCTTCTATACCTTCACCTTTAAATGTAAAGTGTTGTTTGTCTCGTGTTCCAACATCAAGTTTAAGTTCAAGTTCACCTGTTAAAGAGGGAATTGTTAAACTATCTCCGGTTACTGCTTGAGTAAAAAATACAGGTATTTCTATGTAAATATCATTTTCACTTCTAATAAAGTGTTTGTCTGGTTTTACTTCAAATGTGACATATAAATCACCTCTTGTACCACGTTTACCAATATTTCCTTTTCCTGAAACTCTTAAACGGTTTCCAGTGTCTATTCCTTTTGGAATTTTAACTGTTACAGTTTCTTTCTCTTCTGTGAAGCCCTCACCATGACAGCTTTTACAAGCATCGGTAGCTGCACTTCCTGTTCCTTGACATACTGGACAAGTTTGCGAGAAGGTCATGAAACCTTGTTTCATATATACTTGACCTTGACCTTTACACTGTTTACAAGTAGAAAGTTTACCGTTTTTAGCACCAGTGCCTTTACAATCTTTACATGAATTTTTGTAAGTGAATTCTATCTCTTTTTCACATCCAAATACAGCTTCATCAAAACTGATGTATAAATCTACATTCATATCAAGATTATATTTTTCCATATCAGCTGGATTTTGACGACGACGAGAACCACCTCCCCCAAAACCATTAAACATATCTTCAAACATTGAACCTAAATCATCAAATCCACCAGATGATTGACGACCACCACCCATACCTTGTAGACCTTCTTTGCCATATCTATCATAAATACCACGTTGTTTATCATCACTTAAACATTGGTATGCTTCATTACAAAGTTTAAATTTGTGTTCTGCTTCAGAGTCACCAGGGTTTTTATCTGGATGCCACTCTTTTGCCAATTTTCTATAGGCTTTTTTTATAGTTGTTTTGTCTGCATTTGTTGAGACTTCTAAGATTTCATAGTAACTTAAATTTTCCATTATTTTCCTGCATCTATAAATTTTTTTGAAATTATACCCTTTTTGTAATTTAAAAAACAAATGAATAAATTGAAAATGGGTATAATAAAGATATGAAACAAATTTTACTCTATATTTTACCAATTCTTCTTTTTATAGGCTGTTCAAAAACCCCTAATGTAGCACTCTCTTCTTTACCAAAGGCAGATGATGAAAATTATGAAGAGGTTTTAAACTCTTTTATTAATAATTGTAAAACTTCAAAAGCAGAGACGATTTATAATGAGTTATGCGAAGAAGCTAGACAAACTACAGATGCCAGAAATTTTCTACATGATAATTTTACAATTGAGAGACTTAATGCAGAAGATTCTCTTTTAACAGGGTATTACGAACCTGAATTACAGGGTTCTCTTACCCAAAGTGAAAAATATCCTTATCCTATTTATAATACACCTAAAGATTTAGTTGTTGTTGATTTGACTAGTGTTTATCCCGAGCTTACGGGATATAGACTTCGAGGTCGTTTAGAAGGGCAAAAACTTATTCCATATTATAGAAGAGATGAATTACAAAATACTCAGATTAATAGTGAAGTCATTTGCTACTGTGATTCCAAAATTGACCTTTTTTTCTTAGAGGTGCAGGGTTCGGGAAGGGTGAACTTAGATAATGGTGAAGTGATTTATGTAGGATATGATAACCAAAATGGACATCCTTATAAATCTATTGGAAAATATCTTATAAATCAAGACGAAATTACTCAAGAAGATATATCGCTTCAAAGTATTAAACAGTGGTTTAAAGAGAATCCATCAAAAGTAGATGAAGTTTTAAATTATAATGCATCAATTGTCTTTTTTGCTAAAAGAGAGCAGGGTGCTACTGGTGCTTTAGGTGTCGAGTTAACACCACTGCGAAGTGTAGCAGTTGATAAAAAATACATAGCATTAGGAAGTATGCTTTATTTGAGTGCATCCTCAGATGAAGTGGATTTTAACAGAGTTGTTTTTGCACAAGATACGGGTGGTGCTATTCGAGGTGGAGTTAGAGCGGATATGTTTTTGGGTTTTGGGCAAAATGCTGGTAAAATTGCAGGTAAATTAAAAGCTCCATTAAAACTATGGATTTTTAAACCAAAAAAGAGTGTAAATTGAATAGATCTTTAGAAAAATTTAATCGTCTTGTAGAGTCTCTGCAAGAACTTCCAACAATCGGTAAAAAATCAGCAACACGTCTAGCATACTACATGATAATGAACGATAGTTTTGCTGGTATGAAAATATCACATGCTATTGAAGATGCTTTGGGAAGTCTGAAAAAATGTACATCATGTGGTGGAATGAGTGAAGATGAAATCTGTTATATCTGCTCTGATGAGAGTAGAGATGATACTTTCTTATGTATTGTAGAAAATGCAAAAGATATATTACTTTTAGAAGAAAATGGACTTTTTGATGGAAAATATTTTGTCCTAGAATCACTTGAAGAGCTTAGTATGTCACATCTGGAAAAAATAGTAAAGAGTGGAATAGGTGAAGTACTTTTTGCACTCACACCTTCAATTGCCAATGATGCAGTTATTTTGTATATTGAAGATAAATTGAGTTATTATCATGTAAATTTTACAAGAATTGCACAAGGTGTTCCAACTGGTGTAAGTTTAGAAAATATTGACATACTTTCACTTACTCGTGCATTAGAAGATAGGGTTAGAGTCTGAAACTATTTTGCATCTCTTTTTTAATATCTTCTTTGTTTAACTCAAAATTTACAAAGAGTTCATTTGCTAAAACACCTTGACCTAGGAGCATATCGGCACCATCTTTGTATATGAGATTTTTTTCACGTGCTAGTTTTAAAAAAGGTGTCATTTTACCATAAATTGCATCAGCAACATAATTTGAGTTATTTAGAATTTTGTCGATTATAGCATCTGGTGCAGGAAGATTCTCATCCTTTAATCCTGCACTTGTTGTATTTACAACAAGGTCATATTTACTAAGTATAAAATTGTCCCAAGTGTAACTTGTACAATGAAGTTCTTTAAAATAGGGGAGTCTTTTTTCACTTCGATTCAAAACAGTAACAGATAAGCCATCTTCTAAAAAACGAGATACTAAGGCTTTTGCTGTACCACCAGCACCAAGAACTAAAATATTTTTTATAGAACCAAATTCACTAATAGCATACATAAAACCATCAGCATCTGTGTTATAGCCAATAAGTTTTCCATTTTCATTTACAAGAGTATTTACAACACCTATCTTTTTTGCAAAACCTCTAACTTCATCACAAGCTTTAAAAGCAGCTTCTTTATGTGGAACAGTAACATTTGCTCCACTAAGTTTGAGGTCAAAAAAAGTTTTTTTGAGTTCATCTCCATTTTGAAGATGAGTTCTTGTATAGCAAGCATTGTAATTTAAATGTTTAAAGACAGAGTTATGCATCAGTGGTGAGCGAGAGTGTGACACGGGGTCACCAAAAATAGAGAAAATTTTTTTCATTACTTTTTATCTAAATCTTCAAGGGAGTGGATGAGAGCACCTAATTTGTTTTCAACTTCTAAGTATTCTAACTCTTTAACACTATCAGCAACTATCCCCGCACCCGCTTGAAGAACAACTTTATCTTTTGTAACCATAGCTGTTCTAATAGTAATGGCACTATCCATATTCCCATCAAACCCAAAGTAACCTATACTTCCACTATAAAATCCACGCTTCAGACCTTCATACTCTGCTATTAGTTCCATTGCACGAATTTTTGGTGCTCCTGTCATTGTTCCAGCTGTAAAAGTTGCCATAAAAAGGTCAAACATATCTTTGTCATCATCTAATTCTGCAACCACATCAGAAACAATATGCATAACATGAGAAAAGCGTTCAATATGCATCATGTCATTGACTTTTACAGTTCCAGTTTTTGCAACACGTCCAACATCATTTCTTCCTAAATCTATAAGCATTAAGTGCTCAGCAAGCTCTTTAGGGTCAGCCAATAATTCTTCTTCTAACTCTTTATCTCTTTCTCGTGTTGCTCCACGTTTTCTAGTTCCTGCAATAGGACGAAGAAGAAGTTCTCCATCTGTAAGTCTTACCATTACTTCTGGAGAAGAACCAACAATATTAAAATCTTCATACTCCATTAAAAACATATACGGTGAAGGGTTTTTAGTACGTAAAATGCGGTAAAAACTAAAAGGGTCAACCTTAATATTTCGTGTAAAACGGTTGGTCATAAGGATTTGGAACACATCACCACTTTTAATCATAGCTTTTGATTTGTCAATCATGTTAAAAAACTTTTCTTTTGTATGTGCGAATGAACCTTTATCAGTTCCTTCATTGTAAACTCGATGCTTATAAGTATATGAGCCTTTCAAATCATTTTCAATATTATTAAATTGTTCACTGAAATTTTTAAGGGTAGAAACTAATGTAATTTTATGGTTTTTATGAGAATAAATTAAAATCATTTTAGGAAGAATAAGATCAAGATCTGGAGTGTGTAACTCATCTTTTAAGCTATCCATACTTGAACCAAGTTTAGGCTCAAAGACTTTCACCATGTCATAACCAATATAACCAATGAACCCATCAACATAAGCAACTTTAAGTTCTTTAGTGGCTTTTCTATAAACAGAAGTATCTATATTTTTATAGTAATTTTTCAAAAATACAAATGGAGTGTCATCGTTCGTGTGAACTTTAGCCTCTGCATCAGTATAGATTGTTTGTTCGTTTATATACTGAAGTCTTTCTCTTGCACCTATACAAATAAAACTATAGTTTCCTTCGCTTTGATTTGCACTCTCAAAAAGATAAGTTATCTCATCTTTATAGAGTTTTTTTATTTTGGAATATACAGCTATTGGTGCTAATTGGTCTAGTGTAAATTGTTTTGAATATATCAATTTTTGCCTTGTTTTATAATTTTACTAAAAAAGCACCTGGTTCAATTTTAGCACGAATTTTACGTCTTGCATCTTTTGCTTTAGTTGATGTATTAAAAGGACCGATAAGTACTTTGTTTAAATTGTTTATTTTATGATATTTATAATTAAATCCAAGGTCTGTAATTGACTTTAAGAATTTTTTATTGGGCTCATATTTTGAGAAAGAACCTACTTGTATATAATACTGTCCTGTTTGTGTAACTTTAGTTTTTACAGGAGTTTTTGGTGTATGAACCTCTTTTTTAACTATCTGTTTTTTAGCTTGAGGTGTGATTACTACCTTTTCTTCTTTAGTTAACTCTTTCTGGCTCTCTTGTTTTAATTTTTGAGCTATTTTATCAAGATTTTCTTCATCGCTTGTTGTCTCTTCTTCAACAACTTGGACATCTTCAAAAAGTGGTTCATCAGAATTGGTATTTATACTTTTAGCCTCTGGTTCTGGTGGTAAAACTGCTTGAGGTAAGTTTTCAGTCCCACTAGAACTAAGGGAATTCATGAGCATAACTACGATGACTAATATAACACTAAGTGTTGCAACAGCCAAAACAATTTTTTTATTTGAACTCGCAGAATTACCTTTGTTTAGTATAATATCATTTAATTCGTTTTTATCTTCCATAATCTTACCTCAAAGTTTTATTTGTTTTATGATATCTAAATTTTGCTTATGTTACAACTTTGCATAAACTTCACAGTCGATGCTTTGTGCAACTCCTTTGATTTGAACCTAAAAATACCAAGCAGTTGGCATTTTTTATGGTTCTTACATGTGTTTTGACCAAGATGCTCCACGTTCCTTTGCATATACTTCATAAGGAAGAGTAAGGATATTGTACTCATTTGGCATATCAGCATTAGGGAACATTCTCCACTGTTTTGGCTGTTTGGCTGCTAGCTTCATACTGATCATTTTACCAAGTTGGATGGCTTCTTGTAGTGTAGTATGCCCTTTATGAATGTAAACATGAAGATGACCTTCAGTTTTTGTTTTGTAGGCTGTAAAGTTTATATACCCCTCTTCACGTAAGAGGAGTTGTGTTTTATGGTAAAAACGTTCAGGGTCTCTTCCATTGTAGTCAATTACAATGTTTTCAACTTTTTCACGAGAGTTGACAATAGAGTGAGCAACTGTAATTTCACCTTTGAGGTGCTTATTAATGACAGATTGGTTTAAAGGAGCATCAACTTTTTCAAATTTATTGTAAAAAGTACGCCCTTTAAAAGTGAGTTTATTAACGACAGTATCCCTCTTTTCCCAATAATGATCACTCACCATTTTAATAAGCTTTAAATCCATTGCTGTCATATTAAGCCTTAATAAGTTGACTGATTATAAATTACAAAGTTTTGAGCTAAAGTTTTTAACTCCTCTTTGATACTAGCTTGAAGTTCAGTGTTGTTAATATCATCTAAAACATCTGCCATCTTATGTGCAATAATTTCAAACTCTTTCTCTTTCATTCCTCGACTTGTCAGTGCAGGGCTACCAACTCTAATACCAGAAGTTACAAAAGGACTTCTTGTCTCACCTGGAACTGTGTTTTTGTTGATTGTTATACCAGCATTTCCAAGAGCAGCATCAGCATCTCTACCAGAGATTTCTTTTCCTACAAAAGAGACAAGAATAAGGTGGTTGTCCGTTCCACCACTCACTACATCATAGCCACGTTTCATCATTACTTCGCCAAGTACTTTAGCATTTGCTTTTACCTGTTTTGCATAATCTTTCCAAGCAGGACTTAGATTGTGTTTAAAACCAACAGCTTTAGCTGCAATAACATGAACTAAAGGTCCACCTTGCAGAGCTGGGAAGATTGCAGAGTTAATTTTTTTTGCAATATCTTCATCGTTTGTCATAATCATACCACCACGCGGTCCAGCAAGTGTTTTATGTGTAGTTGTTGTAACAACATGAGCATAAGGGAATGGGCTAGGGTGCTCGTTGGCAGCAACAAGTCCAGCAATATGTGCAATATCTGCAAAAAGGATTGCTCCTACTTCATCTGCAATTTCACGAAAACGTTTAAAGTCTATTTCACGAGCATAAGCAGAAGCTCCACAAACAATAATTTTTGGTTGTGTAATTTTAGCAATATCTAAGACTCTATCATAATTAATACGACCATCAAGCTCAACACCATAAGTAAATGAGTGGTAGTTCTTACCAGAAAAACTAGGTTTAGAACCATGTGTAAGGTGACCACCATGGCTTAAATCCATACCTAAAAGTTTATCACCAGCTTGTAAAAGTGCAGCATAAACAGCACCGTTTGCTTGACTTCCAGAGTGTGGTTGCACATTTGCATAGTTACATCCAAAAAGTTCACAAGCTCTATCAATTGCTAATTGTTCAACACCATCAGCATATTCACAACCACCATAATAGCGTTTTGCTGGGTAACCCTCAGCATATTTGTTAGTAAAAACACTTCCCATTGCTTCCATTACTGCTGGAAGTGTGAAGTTTTCACTTGCTATCATCTCTAAATGGTCAGTTTGACGTTCTAACTCTTTCTCACATAAATCAAATATTTCACTATCGAACTCTTTTAAAAAACTCATGGTAATTCCTTGTTAAAATTGTGCTGATTATACTAAAAATATTATAATAAAATACTGATACATTTCAAGTGTACTATAATTTCCAAAGAACTATCATATAAATCAGGGTTATTACATTGCTGTTTTAATCATCATTCGTCTAAGATAAGCGATTTTGCTTTGTAAGGGTAAATCTTTTGGACATACATCTTCACATCCAAGTAGAGTCATACATCCAAAAACACCATCTTCATCACCAACAATATTATAATAATCTTCATCACTTCTTTTGTCTCTAGGATCAAGCTGATATCTTGCTATTTTGTTGAGTCCAACTGCTCCTACAAAATTTTCATTCATTTGGATAGTTCCACATCCTGCAACACAACATCCACATTCTATACATCTATCGAGTTCATAAATTTCATCAGCTAAAGCAGGTTCCATTCTTTTTTCAAGTTTATCAACATTGAGTTCCTCTTCTTTATCATGTATCCATGTCTCAAGTCTAGTATTGAGTCCTCGCATCCAGTTACCTGTATAAATAGATAAATCACCAATAAGTTCAAAAAGAGGAAGTGGTGCTAGAGTAAAATGATTATCGAGCTTTTTTGTTAATGTACGACATGCTAACATAGGACGACCATTTACAAGCATAGAACAACTTCCACAAATACCTGCACGACATACAAAATCAAATTTTAGTGAATTATCATGATGTTCTCTTATCATATTTAAAACTATGTAAATTGTCATACCATCAGCTTCTTCTATTTCAAAAGTTTCCATATGTGGAAAATCTTCTGGATCGTGTGGATCAAAACGAAGTATGCTGACTTTTAGGATTCTTCCTTTTTTAATCTCTTGGCTCATATATTTTCTCCTAGTCTTTCATTTATTCCGCGGTATTTTTTAGGTAATTTATCAAGATACGGCATAAGGGCATTTTGAATTTCAAAACGATCGGCACCCTCAGCTTCGAGCTTTTGTGTCATCATATCAACCATAGATTGTCTGATTTTAGTCTCAGGATGATGATCTGTTAAGTCTTGACCATATCCGCGAAATCCTGGAGGTATTTCCATGTTTGAAATTTTAATATCCTCATAGCTTACATCAGGCATAGTTGATTCTTCATCACTCCATGTCATGATGGTACGTTTTAGCCAGTTTTTATCATCACGCTTTGGAAAGTCTTCACGAGAGTGTGCACCACGACTCTCTTCACGTAAAAGTGCTCCATAGGCTACTGTTAGGGCAATTTTTATCATTTTTTGTGTTCTATATGCATTGACTAAAGCAGGATTTGCCGCGCGAGATTTTGAACGAAAAACTGCTATATTTTTAGAGCGTTTGTGTAACTCTTCGAGTTCAATAACTGCTTCTTGTAAATCTTGTCCGTTTCGGAAGATTCCAACTTTATCCATCATAATCTCTTCCATACGGCGACGAAGTACATAAGCATCTTCTCCTTGCTCTCTTTTTAGAAGTGCATTCAATTTATCTTGCTCTTTTTTTAGAAATCGCTCTATTGTAGTTGAGTGAATATTCATGGCACTTCTTGGAGACTCTATAAAATCACTGATATACTCTGCAACAAGCATTCCAGAGACAACCGTTTCACTAACCGAATTTCCACCCAAACGATTAAAGCCATGCATATCCCAACAAGCTGCTTCACCAGAAGAGTACAAACCTTTCATAGTTTGAGATTCTCCGGTATATTTTGTACGAATGCCACCCATAGAGTAGTGTTGAGTAGGGCGAACAGGAATCCACTCTTCAGCAGGGTCTATTCCTAAAAAGTTTTCACAAATCTCTTTTACTTCACGTAAATTTTTTTCAATATGTTCACGACCGAGTATAGTGATATCGAGCCATAAGTGATCACCATAACGACTTTTTACTCCCTTGCCTTTTCTTATGTGTTCTGTCATTCTACGACTTACAACATCACGAGAAGCGAGCTCTTTTTTATCTGGTTCATAATCAGGCATAAAACGATAACCATCTTTGTCAAGTAAAAGTCCACCATCACCGCGACACCCTTCTGTTGTAAGAATTCCAACCGGTACAATAGCTGTTGGGTGAAACTGAATAGCTTCCATATTTCCTAGTGTGGCTACACCAGTTTCAAGTGCAATTGCTTGACCAATACCTTGACAAATAATAGCATTTGTTGAAACACTATAAATTCGACCATATCCTCCGGTAGCAATTGTAGTTGCTTTTGCAATATAAGCAACAAGTTCACCATTCATTAAGTTACGAGCGACTGCACCAAAACATTGACCATTCTCATGGATAAGGGAGATGGCTTCTAGTCTTTCATGCACTTCAACTTTGTCTTGTTGTGCTTTATTATCCATGGCATATAGCATTGAGTGACCTGTACCATCGGAGGTGTAACAAGTTCGCCATTTTTTTGTTCCACCAAAATCACGAGCAGTAATAAGACCATGTGCTTCTTTTTTTTCTGATATGATTACTTTTTTGGCATTAATAATAGAAGTATGGTCTCCTTGTTGTACTCTACTCCAAGGAACACCCCATTGGGCAAGTTGACGAATAGCTTTTGGTGCACAGTGTACAAACATACGTACTACTTCTTGGTCAGCTCCCCAGTCACTTCCTTTAATAGTATCAGAAAAATGAACATCTTCATTATCACCTTCACCCATTTTAGAGTTAGCTAAAGATGCTTGCATACCACCTTGTGCAGCTGCTGAGTGTGAACGTTTTGGTGGAACAAGACTGAGGACTATAGTACTATGACCTCTCTCTTTTACTCCAGTTGCAACACGCAAACCTGCGAGACCACCACCGATAACGAGAACATCTGTATATATTACTTTCATTGGTGTTCCTCAAATATTATAGTTTTTGATTGGTATTCAACACCATCAGAAAAATCGTGGTTGTAACCAATATAAGTATATTTTGCTAAAGAAAATAGACCAATTATCATGTAGGAAACAATCATGAATTTCATGATAAGTTTAAATCGTTTTCGAGATACTTTTGTGTGTTTTCCTTCCATAAAGCCCCATTTTAATGCAAGACGATATAAACCAACAAAAGCATGAGAGATAACGGAGATAAGAAGTAGAAGATATAGAGGACCCATAAATTCATCAACAATTCTACTTGAACTGGCATATGGACCAATATTGGCTGGCTGTGACATCATAATGTATAAGTGAACGGAACCAATAAAAAACATGATAAATCCAGTAATAACTTGTAACATCCACAATGAGGTATCTTCATGTTTCATACTAATCATATGATTTTTCATAATTTTGTATTTTTTATAGTCTGATGGAAATTTTCTCATGGCAGTTGCTGCATGAACGATAAAAATAATAAAAATAGCACCTGCTAAAAAAGAAATGATTCCAGGATAGCGTTCACCAAAAAAATAATAGCCTTCAAACATTAAAGTTACTTTATACATCATCTCGTTTGAAATAAGAATTGAGGCTTCAAAGAGGATATGTCCCATAATAAAAATGGCTAAGATAAGACCTGTTACACTTTGTGTTAAGTCTAGCCGTGCTGGAATTTTGTCGATACTATTTTTTTTCAAGATTACATCCCTTTATTCAATTATATGTTCTAATATAGTTTGATTATAACACTATAAACTTTTGAGTCACTTGAAATTTCTTTAAGTATTTAGTGCAATTATAAAATTTATAAACTGATTTTAATTCCTACTGGACAATGATCTGAACCAGTTATATAGTCTAAAATAAAAGCATCTTCTAAATTTTCACACAAATCTTCACTGATAAAAAAATAATCAATTCTCCAGCCTACATTATTTAGTCTTGCATTAGAACGATAGGACCACCAACTGTATCTATCATCTTCATTACCATTTACATATCTAAAAGTGTCAATATATCCATGATCTAGGAGTTTATCTATCCAAGCACACTCTATTGGTAAAAAGCCTGATTTTTTGGAATTGGCTTTAGGATTTTTAAGGTCAATATCTTTATGCGCAGTATTTACATCACCACAAATAATAATACTTTTACCATCTTCTCTTAAACTTTCACAGTGGGCTAAAAAGTCATCATAAAACTTCATTTTATACTCTAATCGTTCATCATTTTTTTGCCCATTTGGAAAATAAACATTAAAAAGAACGATATCATCAAAATGTGTTTCTACGATTCTACCTTCATCAAGAGTATCTATGTCTCCAGCAAATGAGTGTTGATCACATTTAATGTCTGTAAAAGTTGTTGTTCCACTATAGCCTTTTTTTTGTGCAGAATTCACAAATCTCTCTTCATACTTTTTTTCAAACAAGTCATCAGGGATTTGACTTTCAAGAGCTTTTATCTCTTGTAAACATAAGATGTCCGTTTCTCTTTCATCAATCCATTTTAAAGCTTCTTTTGTTGATACAGCACGTATTCCATTAACATTCCATGATATTATTTCTATTGAGTTTGACATTTTATTTCCAAGTTAAGAGATTATCGTGAGTTTTCTCAAGCTAAGTGCTTGAGAATTGAAAGAGTATTTAAAAAGTTTAAACGAAGTCTACTTTTTCTACATGATGTTGTAGACCAAGTTCTTCTTTAGAACAGCCAAGAGCAAGTCCTAACATCTGTTGCATATGTAAAACAGGAAGTGCAACATCACGACCAATAGCTGCTGAGAGATGATCTGTTTGAGTGTCAAGTTTTAAATGACAAAGAGGACAGGGTGTAACCATCCAGTCTGCATTTCCATCCATTGCTCCAGCAACTGCATTACCAGCTAAAACTGCTGATGTATGAGGTGCTTGAAGTTCAACATGGAAACCACAACATTTATTTTTTTCTTCATAATCAACACTTGTACCACCACAAGCAATAATTAAATCATCAAGTGAACGAGGGTTATATGGATTTTCAGCTGTTTTATGAGTCTCATTTTGAAGCTCTGAGGGGCGAATATTGTGACAACCATAAAAAGGAGCAATGCTAAATTGACTTAGTGGAGTCACTACCATCTCTTTAACTTTATCAAGACCAATATCATCGATAATTGCATATAAAAAGTGAGTAATTTGTGAAGTTCCTTTGTAGTTAAGACCAACTTCACCTAGTTTCTCGTTTACTCTTGCTTTTAGCTCTTCATTGTTATCTAAACGGTGTTTAGTCATAGCAGTATTGAGCTGACAAGTATTACAGATAGTAACCATTGTAAGACCATGTTTTTCTGCATAAGCTATATTTCTAGCATTGAGAACTAAAGATAAAAAGTCATCATAATCTTGTAGGTGAGAAGCTCCACAACATGAAGCTTCTGTGAGTTCTACAAGTTCAATGCCTAATTTATCTGCAACTGCCAAAGTAGACATCATTTGTTCTGGTGTACTCTGTTTAGCAGTACATCCAGTAAAAAGTGCGTATTTTAATTTTTCCATTATTTATCCTTAAACTCTAAAACTTTGCAGTTGATGATGATTTTACAAGTTTTTGAATCTCATCAAGATTTTCTGATTTTGTTATGCCCCATGGTGGAACAATTTTTCCTTTTCTAAACATTTTAAGTGCAAGCGGAATATGCTTAACAACTGCAGCACGCTCAGAGTAAAGAACCATACCACCCTCATCGAGTACACCATTTTTAGCAATTGAATGTTTAAAACCAACAGCATGACGAGTTGCTACATTTGAAGTTGCAACACCTTCTTGAAATAGCATCTGGTGTAGTTTAGTGATTTTATCGATTGGGTTTACATCTTTTGGACAAGCTTCAGCACATTCAAAACATTTTACACAGTCCCAAAGACCTTGTTTTTCTTGGTGAAGTTCTTGAAGTCTTTCATCGTGTGCATCATCACGAACATCAGCTTCAAAACGGTATGCTTTAGCAAATGCTGCTGGGCCAAAGAAATCTTCATTGATTTCTACAACTGGACAAGCATAGTGACAAGCTCCACATTGAATACATAAGTCAGCATCATTTAACTCTTCAGCTTCAGCTGGTGTAACAATATGTTCATGCTCTGGATTTTCATGAACATCAGAGATAAGGTAAGGGTGAATGGCATCGTGTTTTTCCCAAAAATCACCTTTGTCAATAATCATGTCTTTAACTGCACGTTTTTTGCTAAGTGGTTCAATAATTAGTTCACTACCAAAAAGGTCAACCATATCCTTCATGCTCTCTTTACATGCAAGTGTAGAACGACCATTTACTTTAATGGCACATGCCCCACAGATACCATGACGACAGCTTCTTCTGTATGAAAAACTACCATCGTGATCCCATTTTATTCTATTTAAAATATCTAACACAACTTCTTCTGAAGTTACTTCCATGTTGTAATCTTCATAATATGGAAGATAATCCTCATCAGCATTAAAACGAAATACTTTAAAATTTACTTTTTGTGTTGTAATTGTATTTGTACTCATGAATTCTCCTTAGTAGTTTCTATCTTGAAGTTTATGTTTACCAAGAACTACATCCATGTAATCAAGTGTAATATCACCATCATCACTCATGTAAGCCATTGTGTGTTTCAAGAAGTTCTCATCATCACGTTTGTCAAAGTCTTCTCTAAAGTGTGCCCCACGACTCTCATTTCTAGCAATAGCACTCTCTACTATAAATTTAGAGTAATCAAGCATATGACCGAACTCTATAGCTTCTTGTAGTTCAGTATTAAATACTTTTGATTTATCTTTGATACGAATATTTTTAAATCTTTTTCTGAGTTCAATAACTTTTGCAACAACGATTTCTAAAGACTCTTTAGTTCTAAATGCACCAGCATTAGTGGTCATACTCTGTTGTAACTCTTCTCTTAAATCAGGAACAGTTTCATCGCCATTGTTAGTCAAGAACCAGTTAATTTCTTCGAGTGCTGTTTTTGCATCCTCTTGTGTAGCAGGACGCAGTTCAATACCATCAACTTCTTTAACCATTGTTTTACCAACATAACGACCAAAAAGAAGTGCTTCAAGAACAGAGTTTGCACCAAGACGGTTAGCTCCGTGAACAGATACACATGAACACTCACCAGCAGCATAAAATCCTTCTACCAGTTCATTGTTGCTTTTACGAACATTACCATCTACATTTACTGGTATACCACCCATAGAGTAGTGCGCAGTTGCAGAAATGAGAATAGGTTCTTTAATCATATCAAGACCTAAGAATGTGATAGCTAAATCACGAAGCTCTGGAAGTCTATCCATAATAAGCTCTTTTCCAAGATGTGTTACATCTAGATACACAGCATCCTGTCTTGGTCCAACACCACGACCTTCTCTAATTTCATTGATAATTGCACGAGAAACAACATCGCGAGATGCTAATTCTAATGCATGTGGAGCATATTTTTCCATAAATCTTTCACCCTTAGAGTTAAAAAGACGTCCACCCTCACCACGTGCAGCTTCAGAAATTAAAACACCATTTCCAGATAATCCAGATGGGTGAAATTGTACAAATTCCATATCTTCAAGAGGAAGACCATGACGAGCAACGATTGAAAGACCATCACCTGTATTTGCATGTGCATTTGAGTTGATTTTAAATGCTCTTGCATATCCACCAGTAGCAAACATTACAGATTTTGCATTAAAAATAACAGTTTGCATATCACGAATATTAAAAGCTATAACACCAGAAACCTTACCATCTTTATAGATAATATCTGCTGCATACCACTCATCCCAAAACTTAACACCTGCACGGTGTGCTTGTTCATAAATAGTTTGTAAAAGAGTTAAACCAGTTCTATCTTTTGCATAACATGCACGAGGAGAAGATTGACCACCAAATGGACGTTGTGCAATTTTACCGTTTTCTTGACGGCTAAATGCTGCACCCATTCTCTCTGCCCAGCGAATAGTCTCTGGAGCATTTTTACACATAAACTCTACTGTATCTTGATCTGCTAAATAATCAGAACCTTTTACTGTGTCAAACTCATGTAATTCAATACTGTCTTCATCACTAAAAGCTGCATTAATTCCACCTTGTGCCGCACCGGAGTGGCTTCTTAATGGGTGTAACTTTGTAATAACAGCAACTTTTTTTCCTGCATTTTGCAACTCTCTAGCTGCTGCACATCCCGCAAGACCTGCACCAACAACAATTGCATCGTAAGTATAAATAGGAATACTCATTAACTAATCCTTCAATTATGGAACTAAAATAATGCTGATTATATCGCTTATTGCCTTATGATAGGTTAAATCTATAATTTGCGGGAATGAAGTTGCTGGATGTTACTATATGAGACACAAAACATCTCTATTGTAAAGAAGACATTTTAATCTTTGATTATGAATGTGCAAAATCTATAGATTGTAGTACTCTATTTTTTGTGATATTTTTAGCACGAGCAAGTATCTCTTTTGCTTGTCTTATTCCCTCATCAAGATTTGTATTATGAGGTTTAATTAAAAAACCACCAGTAATTGTTATATTGTCGTTTTTATCACTTGGAAGGTTAAATTTAATTTCTGAAATACTTTGTCTAATGATATCCACATCTTTAAAGGCTTGTTCTTTAGAATTACGAGAGAGGATAAGTGTAAATTGATTATAATCAGTTCTTGCAACTACATCTGTTGCTTGCTCATGAAGTGAGAGTGTAAAAGCTATTTTTTTTAAAATTGCTTGTGTTACATCTTGAGGATATGTTCTTTTTGATTTTGAAAAATTGTCTATTTCCATTACTGTAACAGAAGTAAAATTACTATCTTTCATATCTCGCTTGTTTGCATATGAGCTAAGCATACCTTTATAGTTACTTATACCAGTAATTTGGTCTATAAAAGCTGGATTATCTAGGGTCACATTTTTTCTTTTCATTCGTAGTGATATTGCATCAGCTTCCTGTGAGTAAATTGTATATTGTCTTGAATTTTTATCTATAGAAACAAGATAATCTATATCTGCATAGATGTTATTAATTTTCTTTCTAAAAAGAATAGTTTCAAATAAAATGATAAAGAATGCTAGAATAAAAAAATATTTAAAAATATTGTATTTTTGTTTACTATAGACTAAATCAGTAGAGATAATATTATCTATATGTTTGTCAAGATTATAGTAGGCACTGTCTAAAAGCCCTTTATTGTATTGTTCAATTTTTTGATTTTGTGTTTGAACATAATATTGATGTGTCTGAGTAGTAAATGAATCTTTTAGTCGTTTTAGTTTTTCTAAATCAGCAAAGTATTGTAATTGATTATCTAAAATATACTTTTCTGTAAAACTGTACTTATAAATATTGTATAGTTTTTCAATTTCGCTTTGTAGTTGTGCTGTTTTACCATTAAATTGAATAAGTGCAAGTTCTAAGTCGTTTTTTTTGAGATTTGTTAGTGAAAGTATGATACTCTTTTGTGCATTTAAAATTTGGATTTTATCAAAAGAGAGTTGCCTCTCAAGAGTGAACATCATAAAAATAAAAGATGCAAACATGACAAAAAGCATATAAGCATTTAAACTTAAGAATATTTTTTTAATAGAGTGTTTCATATAAATCCCAATAATGGTATAATTTTGCTTATTCTATATCGACACATATTAATATACACTTAAAGCAGGCACATTGAATTTAGAAAATTATTTTATAGCACAATTTAAAAACAAATATATTGGTGATGATGGTGCTTTTATAGATGGTTTTGTGTATTCTAAAGATGCTTTTTTTGAAAATGTACATTTTAAAAAAAAATGGATGAATTATTATCAAATTGCCCAAAAAGCGATGTTAGTAAACCTCTCAGATGCGATTGCTATGAATGCAAAACCTTTGTATGCACTTTTGAGTGTAGCAATGCCAAAGAGTATGTCAAAACAAGATATGCAGGAGTTAGCACAAGGATTTAAAGATATTGCCGCAAAATATCATGTAGAAATTATTGGTGGAGATACTATAAGTAATTCTAAACTTGATATTACTATCACGATTATTTCTAAAACAAAAAAACCACTTTTAAGAACAGGTGTGAGAGATAATCATGTAGTGGCTTTTAGTGGTATATTAGGAAATTCTGCCAAAGATTTGAAAAAACTTTTTAATCTTGGTAAGCTACATGATAATTCAAAGTTTTTAAACATTCAACTCAGAGAAAAACTAGTGCAAAATACACAAAGGTATTTAAAAGCAGGAATGGATATTTCAGATGGATTGTTTAGTGATTTGGATAAAATAGCATCAGCAAATAGTGTTGGATTTAAATTTAATAAATCTATACAAAAAAATGTAGCCTGTAGTGGTGAAGAGTATGAGATGCTTTTGATTTTTGATAAAAGAGATAAAAAAGCGATGATAAGGCGAGCGCAGCAGAGTAGAATTTCACTCACTGTTTTTGCTCAAGTAACACGAAATAGATATACAAATAGATGTAAAGCACATCATTTTTAAAATTAGGATTATAAATAATGGATAGATTTTATTCACTGGCACACTCAAGTATAGACTTTCATTTTAAACAATCTCCTCGTGATTTTGTGGTTGAAGAGATACCTCTTTATGAATTTTCAGGGGAGGGCGAGCATCTTGTTTTATTTGTTAGAAAAAAGAACCTCTCAACTCCTGAGATGATAGGGCAAATTGCTAGATACTTAGACATTAAAAATAGAGATATTGGATATGCAGGTTTAAAAGATAAGCATGCTATGACAAAACAGTATATTTCAGTACATAAAAAATACGAAGAGGCATTAGAAAATTTTAATCATGAGGGCATTAAGATAATCTCGAAGGTTTATCATAATAATAAGATTAAAATTGGGCACTTAAAGGGAAATAGATTTTATATAAAAATAAAAAAAGTAAATCCTACATCTGCTAAAAAAATCGATGAAGCACTTAAAAATATTTCTCAAAATGGTATACCAAACTTTTTTGGTTATCAGCGATTTGGAAATGATGGAGATAATCATATTTTGGGTGAAAAACTTGCAAAAGGTGAAGCTAAAGAGAGAAATCCTAGAGTAAAAAAACTACTTATAAATGCTTACCAAAGTCATCTGTTTAATCTTTGGCTTTCTCGTAGACTTGAGATTAACTCTTTAGTAAATAGTTTTAAAGCGCAAGAAATAGAGACACTTTTAAATATGCCAAATAATGAAGTACAAAAAATGAAAGAACAAAAACATCCTTTTAAGTTAATAAATGGTGATGTTATGGAACACTATCCGCATGGTAAACTTTTTGATTATGTAGCAGAAGATTTAGAGCGTTTTAATGACAGAGCTATAAGTGTAACTGGACTTTTGTGTGGGAATAAGGTGAGACATGCAACTGGATTAGCAAGAGAAATAGAGAAAACTTTCGATGATGAGATAAATGCAGATGGGGCAAGACGATATGCTTGGATTTATCCAACAGAAGTTGAGGGGCGATTTAATCAAGTAGAAGCACAGTATGAGATGAATTTCACTCTACCTAAGGGTTCATATGCAACGGTACTCATTGAAGAAATAGCAAAAAGAAAAATAAACTAAGGAAAATTATTTATGGAAAAAAGACACTTCACTTCGTTAATATCACAAAATTTTGGAAAATTTGCCTCAAAAAAGTTTCCCTCATGGTTTCAACATATTGTTAATCAATCCTATGTGAGTTTAATGGGACTAGATATGAGTGATTTTCATCATCCAAGTGCCTACAAATCACTGAATTCTCTGTTTACAAGAAGATTACGAGAGGGAAGAAAATTCTCTTTAGAAGCTGAAGACTTTATATCTCCTTGTGACTCTTTTATATCTGAGTGTGGTACTATTGAAAAAGATTTGGCACTTCAGATTAAGGGTATGGAATATAATACAGATGCAATACTAGGTGAGAAATTTACACAAGAAGAAAAAGATATTATTCATGATGGTACTTTTGTAAACTTTTATTTATCGCCAAAAGATTATCATCGTTACCATATTCCTACAAATCTTAAAGTAATTAAAGCTGTTCATATTCCTGGTAAATTTTATCCTGTAAATGTAGCATCCCTTAAAAGACAAGTAAACTTGTTTATTGAAAATGAAAGAGTAGTGATTCTTTGTGAGACAACATCGGGTAAACGATTCTACATGATATTAGTGAGTGCTTTAAATGTTGGTGTAATGCAAGTCTCTTTTGAGCCAAAAATACAAACAAATGCTATAGCAACATCAGAACAAGCTTATGAATTTGATAACTTATTTTTAGATAAGGGTGATGATTTTGGCTGTTTTGAAATGGGTTCTACTATTGTTATTTTAGCTCAAAAAGATACACTTGAACTGGATGTTAAAACTGGTGATAATGTGAAATTTTCTCAAACAATTGCAAAATTAAAATAATAACTTTATGAAGAAAAAAAATGATAAGCAGATAGAATTTATCAATAGAATTTTTAGTGAACAATCATTTTTTGAAAATAAAATATTAGGTGTTTATACCAGCCAAGATAGATTAGAAATAATGCAAATTCTCTCTGTAAAATTAATTGGACATGATTTAAAACATGAGCTGAACTTTTTATATATGAAGAGTTTAGTTAGTTTCAAATTTTCATTCATAGTAAATCTTTTGTTTAAAGAGTTTGTCCATGAATGGGTGAGTTTTGCGATAGAGGAACTTTCTTTTTCAAAAGAAGAAGCAATCGAGGAAATACAAGAGAAAAAACGAGTGATTTTTTTACATGATATTGTAAAGTCTTACTATTGTGATTATAAGATAGAATTTATTAAAAAAATTGCTGATAGTTTTATATCTTTAATTGATATTGCACCAACTGCTACATTTAATAATGAAATTATAAAAGAAGTTTTAGAAAGTAACCTACTCAAAAATGATAATGTTTTAGTAGTCTA
>ERZ889078.717-NODE-717-length-29068-cov-5.714473_pt1 | contig 29068 bp, 24 predicted proteins | sample MGYA00521266_ERZ889078 | MGnify/ENA primary metagenome ERZ889078 (study PRJEB32303, sample SAMEA104408618) | aquatic metagenome | biome: Brackish water; feature: Pelagic; material: water | place: Baltic Sea | collected 2014-06-16T06:34:00 | depth 76,534 m ...
GGCAGGAGATTTGCATAAACACTCAAACCCTAAACGCCCGGCGCATCCTTTGCGCTGAACCCATCAAACACCCCCACCATCGCGCGCGCCATCAGGTTGCTCACCTTTGGGCGGGGTAGCGCCGTGAAACCCATGGGGCGGCAAAGCTCCATCGCGGCAACGCCAACACGCGCGGTCAGCGCCCCGTTCACGACCCCTTCGCCAAAGCGCCGCGACAGCTTACCAAGAATGCCGCCCCCCGCAACCGAACCGATCAAGTCATCCCCCAAGGCCATCGCGCCCGTTGCCAGCAAATGCCCAAACACCCGACGCATCAGCTTCAGACTGCCCAAGGTGCCGGATCGTCCGCCATAAAGCGCGGCGATCTTGCGGATCATCGACAGGTTGGCAAACAACGCCACCGCCACATCGGCCAACGCCAATGGCACCAGCGCCGTCACCGTGGCAACCCGGCGCGCGGCGGCCTCGATCTCAGCCCGCACAGCCAGATCGATGGGGCCCAAAAGCTCCGTTTCCGCCATGTTCAAAAGCGCGTCCGCGTCCAACACATCACCGCGCCGCTCGGCCAACCGAGCCGCCCCCCAGCGCAGATCGGGGCGGTTTTTATAGAGCGCGGCCAGATGGTCCGTGGCCTTTGCAGCCCCTTTAAGGTCATTCACGGCCCGCGCCGCCTCCGCTTCCGCCCGCAACCGGTCCAAACGGCCAAGAAGATAAAAGCCCAAGGCCTCGCGCAGCGCCAAAGCCACCAGCACCAGAATGGCAAGCCCGGTCAGGCCAAAAGCAGCCCAGCCCAAAACGGAATTGCGCGCCAGCATCCCGGCAACAAAATCATAGACCGCGGCCGAGATCATGAAGCTGAACAACCCGCCAAAAGCCCAAAGCGCCACGCGGGTCAGGCGCGAGGGCCGCGCCAATGCCACCGCCGAGACTGCAACAACCGCGCGCCCTTCCGGCAAGCCAATATCTGGCACCGGCGGCGCGTCGGAAGGCGTCTGGGGCGGGCTATCGTCCAGATCGATCAGAACGGGCTTTGCCATGTTGTGGCTCCTTTTCATTAACCGAACCGCCGTCAACCAAGACGGTCGGCCAGCAGAAATTCTGCGGCGCGGTCTAGCCGGATATGAGGCGGGCCTTCGCCGGGGCGCAGGGTTAGCCGCGCTGGTGCGAAGGACATGATGGAATAATCCGCCTCCAGCCATTTTGCCTCCCCCTTGCGGGCGGGGCCAATCAGGTGGTTGGGGTCTTCGGGCAGATGCCCGGCGAACATTGCGGCTTGCTTGCCGGTTTCCAACAAGGTGCCGCGCACCAGATCAAGGGATTGGCCGGCGTGATCGCGGGTTTCCTCTACCGTGGCGCGCAGTGCGGCAAGCGACATGGCACGGGTTTGCGCCCCGGCAAAGGCAGCACGGTCGCGGGCCTCGCGCAACAGGGCCTCGGTGATCGCGGTCAGGCGCGGGTGTTGAGTGTGGTGCAGATGGTCGGCCTTGGTGGCGGCGAACAATATCTTATCCACCCGTTTGCCCAGCAGGATGGAGCTGAGAAACCCGTTCTGGCCGGGGCGGAACGCGCCCAGAATCTCGGCCATGGTGCGGCGCATATCTTCGAGCGCCGCGGGGCCTGCATGGATGGCGCCCAGCACATCCATCAGCACAACCTGCCGGTCGATGCGGGCGAAGTGATCGCGAAAGAAGGGGCGGATGACGTGGGATTTATAGGCCTCAAACCGGCGCTCCATCTCACGCCAGAGGCTGCCGCGCGGGGTGCTGCCGGGCTTGGGCAACGGCGCGAAGGTCAGCACAGGGCTGCCCGCCAGATCGCCGGGCAACAAGAACCGCCCCGGCGTGCAATCGGACCAGCCCGCTGCGCGTGCGGCTTGCAAATAGGCGGTATAACCGGCCGCCAGCGCCTGCGCACGCGGCTCTTCCAACTGCAGCCCCCCGTCTTCGGCCCGCGCCATCGCCATATAGTCGGCGGCCTCGGGGCGGGGCGCGATACGCTCCAATGTCGCCTCGGCCCATTCGGCATAGGTCTTGCCCATCAACGCGAGGTCCAGCAACCATTCGCCGGGATAGTCTATGATATCGATGTGAAAGGTACGCGGGCCCGTCAACCCGCCCAAAAGCCCGCCGAAAAAGCCCGAGGGGCGCACGCGCAGCGACAGCCGCAGTTCCGATATCGCGCGGGTGGAGGCAGGCCAATGCGGCGCGGCCCCCGTAAGGGCAGCAAGATGGGTCTCATAGTCAAAGCGCGGCAGTGTGTCGTCAGGCTGCGGCTGCAAGAACGCGGCTTCAATACGCGGTGCGGCGGAAAATTGCGGCATCCGCCCCCGGTCCAGCAGATTGGCGACAAGGCTGGTGATGAAAACGGTTTTGCCCGCGCGCGACAACCCCGTCACACCAAGCCGGATCACCGGTTCAAACAAGGCCTCTGATACGCCGGACACCGCATTTTCCACGCCACGGCTGATGCCATCTCTAATTTCACCCAGCACCAAATGCCCTTTTCTGCTCGCCTGCCCTGATCTGGCATTCCAAAACGGCTCCTCCCACCAAGATAGGCACTTCAAGGCCGGGATCAAAGGGTAAAGCTCGTCCCGCCATTTCAAAGACCTTGTCAGGTAATGAGTGGCGCGGTAACGGGGTGTATGCCACGCTATGCACTAAAGATCGAATATGAAGGCGGACCGTTTAACGGTTGGCAACGTCAGGCCGAGGGTCAGCTCACGGTGCAGGGCGCGGTGGAGGCTGCGCTGGCGCGGTTGGAACCGGGACCGCATACGATTGCCGCCGCCGGGCGCACCGATGCAGGTGTGCACGCGCTGGGGCAAGTTGCGCATTGCGATTTGGCAAAAGCATGGGATCCGTTTCGCCTGAGCGGGGCCATTAACGCCCATCTGAGGCCGCACCCGGTTTCGGTTGTCGCTTGCACGATTGTTCCCGATGATTTCCACGCCCGCTTTTCTGCGCTGGAGCGGGGCTATCTGTTCCGGTTAGTGACCCGCCGCCCCCCCGTCACCCATGATCGCGGGCTGGTCTGGCAGGTTGGGCATGAGCTGGATATTGAAGCGATGCGCAAAGGGGCCACGCATCTGATCGGGCACCATGACTTCACCACCTTCCGTTCCGCCACGTGCCAAGCCGCCTCGCCCGTCAAAACGCTGGATGAGGTCGTGATTACTGAATGCGATTACCCAGAGGGGCGCGAATATCGCTTCTCTCTGCGTGCCAGATCGTTTTTGCACAATCAGGTGCGGTCTATCGTGGGGACATTGGAGCGTGTTGGAGCGGGAAGCTGGACGCCGGAACAGGTGGGTGAGGCACTCGCTGCCAAGACCCGCGCAGCATGTGGCCCGGTCTGCCCGCCGCAGGGGCTTTATCTTACAGGCGTCCGCTACCCCACCGATCCGTTCGCCGAGTAAGGTCGGTCGCAGGGGGCTTTCCGCCCCCTCTTGGCCTTGAGGCCAATTCACCCCCGAGGATATTTCTGCCGAAAAGAAAGCCGTTTAGGAAATTTTAACCGAGACGACATAGCTTCGGTGTTGCGGTACAGGCTGGGAAGCCGATGATCGCCCGGAGAGAAAGCGCCCCGTCTGCTGGAGAAATCCCCGATGGGGTGCTGGACCTCTCAGCGCTTTCTTTTCGGTATAAATATCCTCGTGGGTGAATTGGCCTCAAGGCCAAGAGGGGGCGGAAAGCCCCCCCCGGTCCCCCATCTTGCGCGTCAGTTCAGGTCCTTGAGCAAACGGCCATGGCGGCGCAATTCGGTCAAGACGGCTCCGAAACGCGTTAATCCCCGCCCGTGCAACATGGGCAATAGCTTTAAGAAAGCATCTGCGGTGGCCAGGCTGTCGCCTATGGCGGTGTGGCGGGCCTCTTCGGGAATGGTAATGGACAAGCGGTGCGTCAGCGCATCTAGGCTATGCTCCTCATGCTGGCCGAAGATCACGGCAGAAAGCAAAACAGTATCCAGAATCGGATTGTCAAATCGCGCGCCGATCGTTGGCTCGTGGCGACGCAGAAACGCCATGTCGAACGGCGCATTATGGGCGATCAGCACTGCGCCTTCGGCGAATTTGTGAAAGGCGCGGCCAGCTGTGGCGATGTCGGGGGCGCCTTGCACCATCGCTTCGGTGATACCATGGACAGCGGTGGAAGCGGCGGGAATGGACCGGCCCGGATTGACCAGCGTATCAAACACCTCGGCCTCCACCCGTTTCCCATTCACGATACGCACTGCAGCGATCTGTACGATCTCATCGCCCTGCCCCGGCAAAAGCCCGGTGGTTTCGGTGTCAAATACCACATAGATCAGATCTGCCAGATTTGCTTCTGCCACTTTCTCGTTGCGGGCCTTACCCAACAGATCAAAATCATAGACCACGGCGCGGGCAATCGGCTTTGGGCGCGGACCAGCGTGGCGTGTGATACGCAGCGGCAGGCAGACCGATTGCCACCCGTCGGCCAGCGCCTCCGGCCATACCTCGGTCCCATGGCCCATCAGCACATGGCGGCCTGTCAGGCCCGGCGCATCTTCATCCAATGGCGCATCCAGCCAGGTTTCCAATTGCCCCACGCGAAGTGCAGGCCCAGCCCATGTCAAGCGCAGCATGGCATCCGTTCCGTCTTCTTCGATTGTCAGACTGAACTGCTGTACCGAATGAAGAACCGCGATGCCAAGGGTGACATGAGCCAGAAGGACCACCACCTCAAACCCATCACAACGCAGCAAGAGCGGCGCATCTTCGGTGGCCAGTGTCAGGCCTTTCGCCTCCAGCCTTGCGCGCAGGCCGTCGGTCAGATCAGCGACACGCAGCGGCGCGCGGGGAATCGCTTCCGCCCTGCCCTCCTCTAGGCGTTTCGCCAATTCTGTAACGACTTTACTGAGATCGTCGGCCTCTTGCCGCAGGGCGGCATCCATGGCGGGTGGGGAGGCGATGCCCTCGGGCAACACGGCAAGCAAGGCGCGCAGGTTGGCAGCGGGTCTGCGCACGCGGTCCAGCATCTCGGACAGCAGCGCCTCGCGCGCAGCATGAACGGCCAGATCGGCCGTAACATCACGCAGGGTCAGCACATAGCCGGGGGCCGTATCGCCTGCTTGGTTTGGCAAAAGCCGCATCCGCGCCGCGAGCATCTCGCTGCCATCGCGGGTGGAGCATAGCAGATCAGAGGCCGCATCGGGATCTTCGGCCTCGATCAGGCGGTGATGAGCGTGGCGGATCGGGCCTTCGCGCAGGTAGTCAAACAAGTTTCGGTCTAGCCCCGGCAATATACCTTTGGCAGCAGCGCCGATCAGGTCCACCGCCATGCCATTATAGAACACCAGTTGATGGTCGCCCGAGCAAAGCAACACCCCCACCGGCACATCCGACAGTAACGCGACCAGCTTGTCTTTTTCTGCTGAAAGCCGGGTGGTTTCGCGGGCCACCGCTTCGGCCAGCGCATTGCGGGTTTCCGACAGGCTTAGCGTGGTAGCCTGTGCCGCAGGGGCAAGATCGCCCAGATAGCGCGCGACATTCGGGTCCAGCACCGCCGCGACATCGGCATGGGCGCGGGCGCGCAAAGCCCCGGCCAGTTGGTCTATGGGTTTAGAGACGTTCACGTCAAACAAATACCAAACCGCCGCGGTCAGACCCACAACGCCAAAGCTGCCAATGATCCCGCCTTGCACAAATGCATTAAGCGTTTCAGGCGAGCCTAGCCTGCGGTAGCCAAGCATCAGGCCCAGGCCCAGAAGCACCACGGCCCCAATCGCCAAGCCCGCGAAGAACAAAAATACCCGCAGCCGCAGGCTTAGGTGGGAAAGGGCGAAGGGCTTCATGGTCATGTGTCGTACCCCGCAAGCTGGAGTGGCGCAGAGGCGGGCACCATTTGGTCGTGCTGCATGTTTCTGCCTTTCCTCGTCGCGGTGGTCTTCCCTAACTTTCCAGCAGCCGACGTACTTCGGCCCGAAGTTCGGCCAACTCAAAGGGTTTGGAGATAAAGCCATTGGCCCCCAAAGCCAGCCCCTTTTTCCGCTCCATCGCCGAGCCGCGCGCGGTCATCATCAGGATCTTGATACCCGCCAACTCCGGGTCCAGCCGCATACCCTGACAAATCTCATAGCCCGACATCTCGGGCAGCATCACATCCAACAGCACCAGATCGGGGCGCATTTCGCGAATGCGGGTCAGGGCTTCGCCGCCATTGGCCACGCGGTCATGCGCATAGCCTTCACGGGTCATCAGGTAATCGAGAGCGAGGGCAATGTTATCCTCATCCTCCACCACCAGAACGCTGTGCCTTTTTCCTTGCTCCGTGGGCATCGCCTTCATTCCCCCTGGCAGGCCGCCCTTTGCAGCTCGTCCTCTTTGCCGACATCCATCCATTCCCCGGCCGTCAGCGTACCATCGGGCGCAAGTGTCGCCCCTTCAACCAGATCCGCGCGACGGCCCCCGTCGCAGTCAAATGCCAACGGCACACGGGTGGTCGACATCCAGCGCCGCACCACCAGCACCTCAGCCCGCCGGAAAGAACTGTTTTCAATGCTTTTTACCATGCCGATGCCATCGAGCGCTGCAAAGCGCGTGGTTACCGGGAAAAGGTAGGTCCACGGGCGATACGGCACCTTGTCGGCGGGCGAAGACAGGATGACCACCTGTTCCGGCAGCGCCTCGGTTGTGCGGTTATACCATGTGTATTCGTTCCAGATGGAAAACAGCAGCATCCCAAGACCAATTGAGGCAGGAAGTGCCCATTTCGGCACGCGGCCCTTGGTCAGGTGACGTGCGACGATGACAAGGCCGACAAGCCCCCCCCCCGCGGCAAGAGTGGCTATAAAATCCAAAAGCATATCGGGGTTTCTTTCACGAACGGGCGCCACGGGCTTGGCCGATGGCAGATTGCATTGTGCGCACCACAACGAAAGCATCGCGCAGATGCGAGCGTTCGAAGTCTGAGAGATCAGACGGCGCCATGAAGTTATCAGGTTTGCGGCCAGAGCGGATGAGGCGGGCTTGGTTTTCCAGCCTGATCTCGGCGATCATATCATAGGCTTCGATCAAATCACGCGCGCCGGATGCCGAGATGACGCCTGCCGCTTCGGCGGCCAGCAGGCGGGCGCGGGTATTCACCGCAGCGCCCTTGCCGATCAGGGCATAGACGCGCCCCAGATCAGCAACAGGGACCACGCCGCTGTGTTTGAGATCGATATGGTTCTTGTATTCGCCAGAACGGATTGTGGCAAAGCCCCGCAGCAAGCCAAGGGGCGGCGAATGCGTCAGGCTGTTGGACACCATATGGGCAACGAAGATGGAGTTTCTGGCCGCCATTTCCAACGTTCCGGTTTGCAGATCACGAAACAGGCTCGCGGCCCCGCCGATGGGGCGCAGATCAAACATCACGCTTGCCAGCATCTGCGCCTTCGGGTCCGGCGTGGCCACCCATTTGCGAAAATATTCACGCCAGACACGCAGGGGTTGGCACCAGATCGGGTTGGTCGCCATCATATCGCCGGGGCAGTAGAAATAGCCTGTGGCATCCAGCCCATCACTGACAAATTTCGCTAGCGCGGCAAAGTAAGGCATATCGGCCTCGGTCACTGCATCGTCGAGAATGATGCAATTGTCCTGATCCGACACGCCCGTCTGTTCCTGCCGCCCTTGGCTGCCGCAAGCCAGCCAGAGGTAGGGGACGGGCGGCGCGCTAAGCTCAGCCTCGGCCAGTTTCAGCAAGCGGCGGGTCACGGTGTCGGCGACATCGGTGATAAGGCGGGTCACCACCTCATGCGCGTTGTTCGAGCCGACGAGCTGCACCAAAAGCGCGGGAATGCGGGCTGTCACCGCCACCATATCGGCCACGGTTTCGGCCATGGCGGCATCGCGCACGAGGCTGGCCGAGGACACGGCCTGAAAGCGCGTCAGGTCGGTCTGCGTGACCATGCCCACCAATTTGTGGCCTTCGACCACCGGCAAATGGCCGATGCGACGCTCCAGCATGATGTGCAAAATGTCCGATCCAAGATCCTCGGGGGATAAGGACACGGGGTCGCGCGTCATGATGCCCGCCACGGGGCTTGACGGGTCCAACCCGAGGGCCAGCACTTTGTTGGTCATGTCGCGGGTGGTCACGATGCCGATAAAGCTGCCATCTTCCACGATCCCAAGGCTGGAGACGTGGTGGTCGCGCATTTTGGCGGCGGCGGTGCGGATGCTGTCATCGGGGCCAAGCGTGACGGGCTTGCGCGCCATCAGATCGGCCACCTTTTGCGTTGTCAGGTCGCTGCCCCGCGCCTCAATCGAGCGGCCCCGGCTGAAGAAGCGCGCAAAGGCCGGGGAATTTGCAATGAGGCGTTTGAACTCATCCGTGGGCAACATCAGCGCCACGGTTTCCTCTGTCGCGCGGGCGGTGGTTACGGCCAAGCCATCGCGCAACAAACCACGTTCGCCAAAGGAGTTACGGGGGCCGAGCAACGAGACAAGGCCACCCGAAGGCTCCAGCACTTCAACCGAGCCGCGTTTGACCAGATAGAGGCCGCTCAACGCATCGCCATTGTGGTAAATTTCTGCTCCGGCGGCATATTCGCGGCGGTCGAAAACGCCCGCGACGCGCACCAGATCATCCTTTGACAAGGTGTCATAGGGGTGGACGGTTTCCAGAAAGTTGATGATCGCGGCTTGCGACATGTTTATTTCCGTCGTCCTGAATTTCCTAGGGTCGCGCCCCCCCGACCAAAGCCGGGGGGCACGGTTGTTGTTTTAGTGGCCTGTGGCCCCACCGGCGCCTTTCGGCACGCGGATGGATTCTACAAGTTCCTGGATATGAGCCGGAGGCTCTTCCGTCGCGTTGGACACAAGGTAAGCAACGGCGAAGTTCGCCAGCGCACCAATTGGGCCAAATGATGCCGGCGGGATGCCGAAGATGTAGTTAGCAGCAACGTTATCCAACATGTTCGTACCAGGGATAAAGAACACACCCAGGTAGGTGAACAGGTAGGCGCAGGTAAGCAGCAGACCGGTAAGCATGCCCAGTGTCGCACCCATAGCGTTGATGCGCTTCGAGAAGATGCCCATCATCAGTGCCGGGAAGATAGTCGCAGCTGCCAGACCGAAGGCGAGAGCAACCGTTTGGGCGGCAAAGCCCGGCGGGTTGAGGCCAAGGTAGGTTGCAAGGGCAATCGCGCCTGCCATCGAGATACGGGCAGCAAGAAGTTCGCCCTTTTCCGAGATGTTAGGGTTGAGGTAGTCCTTGATAACGTCGTGGCTGATGGCCGAGGAAATGGCCAGCAACAGACCTGCAGCGGTAGACAGAGCAGCCGCAAGGCCACCGGCAGCGATCAGCGCGATCACCCAGCCCGGAAGCTGTGCGATTTCGGGGTTCGCCAGAACAAGGATATCGTTGTTATAGCTGAACTCGTTCCCGGCCCAGCCACGCTCGGTGGCAGTCGCCGCAAAGGCGTCGTTCTTGTCGTTGTAGAACTGAATACGGCCATCGCCGTTCTTGTCCTCAAACTTCAAAAGACCCGTAACTTCCCAGTTGCGCATCCAGTCTGGGCGCTCTTCGTAAAGAACGGCTTCACTCTGAGTGCCCTGCGGGTAGATGGTTGCAATGATGTTCAAACGTGCCATTGCACCAACGGCCGGGGCCGAGAGGTAAAGCAGCGCGATGAAAACCAATGCCCAACCTGCCGACCAACGTGCGTCCGAAACCTTCGGCACGGTGAAGAAGCGAATGATAACATGCGGAAGGCCCGCGGTGCCGATCATCAGCGACAGGGTGAAGAGGAACATGTTGAACATGGAAGTGTTCAGCGTGGTGTATTGCGCAAAGCCCAGCTCTCTTACGATCTGGTCAAGCTTGGTCAACAACGGCAGGCCAGATTCGGTATGGGTCGAGAACAGACCCAGGCCCGGGATCGGGTTGCCAGTCAGTTGCAGCGAGATGAAGACCGCCGGAATCGTATAGGCGGTGATCAGCACGATATACTGCGCCACCTGCGTGTAGGTGATGCCCTTCATCCCGCCCAGAACGGCATAGATGAACACAACCGCAGAGGCGATATAAAGGCCGGTGGAGCTTTCAACTTCCAAGAAGCGCGAGAAGGCAACACCTGCGCCCGTCATCTGCCCGATAACATAAGTCACCGAGATAACGATAAGCGAGACAACTGCCACCATGCGTGCTTTTTGGCTGTAGAAACGGTCACCGATGAACTGCGGCACGGTATATTTACCGAACTTGCGCAGGTAAGGGGCCAGCAACAGCGCCAACAGAACATAGCCGCCCGTCCAGCCCATAAGGAAGGAAGAGTTGCCATAGCCGACAGCCGCGATAAGGCCAGCCAACGAGATGAAGGACGCAGCCGACATCCAGTCAGCGGCTGTCGCCATGCCGTTGAGAACGGGATGAACGCCCCGGCCAGCAGTATAGAATTCCGCCGTAGTGGACGCGCGCGCCCAGATGGCGATCCCGATGTAGAGCGCAAAGGACGCGCCGACAACGAGAAGGTTAAGGGTATATTGATCCATTGTTGCTCTTCCTTATTCGTCCACGCCGTGTTCAGCATCGACCTTGTTCATTTTCCACGCGTAGAAGAAAATGAGGCCGAGGAACACGAGAATGGAGCCCTGCTGGGCAAACCAGAAGCCGAGGTCAGTGCCCCCGACAGCGATGCCCGAAAGCATGGGCCGAAGTAGGATGCCAAGCCCAAAGGATGCGACGAACCAAATCACCATAGAGATGGTAATGATCCGGATATTCGCAGCCCAATAGGCGTTGGACGATGATTTGTCCGCCATTTGCGTAACTCCCTGTTTTTTCCCTCTACCGCCCTCCGGAGTGGAAAGCGGCTCTCCCTTACTTACGCCACCACTCGTTTTACACTGGCCGACATCGCACCGGCGACCGAAGCGATGTCAGCCATCGCATCAACCTGTTCCAGAACGCCCCGACCTTTGTAATAGGTGATAAGCGGTGCCGTCTGTGCGTGATACGCAGCAAGCCGCGCCCCCGCCGTTTCGGCATTGTCGTCGGCGCGACGTTTGAACTCCGCGCCTCCGCATTTGTCGCAAACACCCGCTGACGCAGGCTGCTTGAACTCATCATGGTAACCTTCGCCACAAGAGGCGCAGGTATACCGGCCCGCGACGCGGGCAACCATCGATGCATCTTCGACTTTCATCGATATCACCGAATTCACGCGCTGTCCGGTGCTTGCCAGCAACCCGTCCAGTGCCTCTGCCTGCCCCGCAGTGCGGGGGAAGCCATCAAGAATAACACCGCGCTTGGTGTCGGGGTCGGTCATACGGTCCTTAAGAATTGCCAGCACGATATCGTCTGACACAAGACCACCTGCCTCCATTACCGACTTTGCCTTATTGCCCGCCTCGGTGCCTGCAGCGACGGCAGATCGCAACAGATCACCGGTCGAAAGCTGTACAAGGCCAAACGTCTCTTCCAGCATCCGCGCCTGAGTGCCCTTGCCGGCCCCGGGGGGGCCAAGCAAGATCAATACGGCGGGTGTTATGGGCATTGCAATCATCCGTATCAGCTCCGGTTCATGCGATTGTCGATCAGATCGTCAACCACTGACGGATCTGCAAGCGTTGAGGTATCTCCAAGGCTGCCAAAGTCATTCTCGGCAATCTTGCGCAAGATACGGCGCATGATCTTGCCCGAGCGGGTTTTCGGCAGGCCGGGGGCCCATTGGATCAGGTCCGGACTGGCAATCGGGCCGATTTCCTGACGCACCCACTTCACCAACTCTTTGCGCAGATCCTCCGTCGGCTCCACATCATTCATCAAGGTGACATAAGCGTAGATGCCCTGACCCTTGATTTCATGCGGATAACCGACAACAGCAGCCTCGGCGACACAGGAATGGGCAACAAGCGCGCTTTCCACTTCGGCGGTGCCCATGCGATGACCGGAAACGTTGATCACGTCATCGACGCGGCCGGTGATCCAGTAATAGCCATCGGCATCGCGGCGGCAGCCGTCGCCAGTAAAATAATAGCCCGGATATTGTGCGAAATAGGCCTCTTCAAAACGGGCATGATCACCCCAAAGGGTACGCATCTGGCCCGGCCAGCTGTCGGCAATGCAAAGCACGCCATCCGCCACGGTTTCGGACTGCACTGCGGCATTCGCCGGATCAAGGATGATCGGCTTGACACCAAAGAATGGCAGGGTTGCCGAGCCGGGCTTTTGCGGAATGGCACCCGGCAGAGGGGTGATCAGATGGCCACCAGTCTCTGTCTGCCAGAAGGTATCAACGATCGGGCATTTGCCCTTGCCGACATGGGTGTTGTACCAGTTCCACGCCTCGGGGTTGATAGGTTCGCCCACAGAGCCCAGCAGTTTGAGGCTGGAGAGGTCATGCTTTTCGACCCATTCCGGCCCCTGCGCCATCAGCGCGCGGATCGCAGTTGGGGCAGTGTAGAACTGGTTGACCTTATGCTTGGCGCATACCTCCCAGAAGCGGCCAGCATCCGGAAATGTCGGCACGCCTTCGAACATCAGCGTGGTCGCGCCATTGGCCAGCGGGCCGTAGATAATATAGCTGTGGCCAGTGACCCAACCCACATCTGCGGTACACCAGAACACATCGCCGTCATGGTAATCAAAGGTCACCTGATGTGTCATTGAGGCGAAAACCAGATAACCGCCAGAGGTATGCACAACCCCCTTCGGCTTGCCGGTGGAACCGGAGGTATAGAGTATGAACAGCGGATCTTCCGCACCCATCTCGACATATGAGCAATAAGGGGCGGCGGCGGCCATCTCGGCCTTCACATCGACATCGCGACCCTCAATCCAGGTGGTTTGATCGCCGGTATGCTTGACCACAAGGCATTTCACCCGGTCATTGCACCCCAGCAAGGCCGCATCGGCATTGGCCTTAAGTGCGGTTTTGCGGCCACCACGGGGCGCGAAATCGGCGGTAATCACGCATTTCGCGGCGGAATCGTTGATCCGGTTGGCAAGCGCATCCGGTGAAAATCCGGCGAAAACGATGGAATGGATGGCACCAATGCGCGCACAGGCCAGCATGGCATAAGCGGCCTCGGGGATCATCGGCATATAGATTACAACGCGGTCACCCTTTTGCACGCCTTGCGCCTTGAGCACATTGGCCATGCGGCAGGTGTTTTCCAACAGTTGCGAATAGGTGATGTGCTGGGCCGGAGTATCGGGGTGGTCCGGCTCCCAGATAATAGCGGTCTGGTTCGCGCGGGTCGTCATATGGCGATCAATGCAGTTGGCAGAAACGTTCAGATGCCCGTCTTCGAACCATTTGATCGAGACATTGCCCAAAGTGAAATTGGTGTCTTTGACCTTGGTGAAAGGCTTGATCCAGTCAATGCGCTTGCCCTGCTCGGCCCAAAAGGCAATCGGGTCCGCAACCGACGCAGCGTACATCGCCTCATAGCGCGCAGCATCAATATGGGCATTGGCGACAAACTCATCAGAAGCGGGATAGACCGATCCGGCCTGGACAGGTTGCGACATGACTGTTCCTCCTCAATTAGGACATTGCGATGCCCTACGGCAAGCCGCCGCGAAGTACGACAGCCACCTATCCCTTAATCGCACTATACCCCAACAGTCAATTTTTGCGTAACTCTTTTTGATTCAATGATTTTTCTGTAAATTTCTTTACTAATTTCAGGATCATTTTGTAAATCATGCAAATTATGTCAAATTAATGGCATTGTTTTTCAAGCTGATAGCCGTTCACAAACCGGTGATAATTTATGCGAGTTGCGGCACGACCCCGCCCGTCAAGGGGAAACATCGCTACGTTTTGCCGCAAACGATCCGCATCGGCAAAGCAGCGCCTATGCCTATCGCGGCCCGGATGCGTCGGGTGATTCGAGCTTGCTGACCGCAGCCATTTCCACTTCGACCGCCGCGATATCAGGCAGGTAAGTCACATGCGGTTCACACAGGCCGTGACCCTCTAAAACGCTGCGCACTTCAGCATTTGCTGCGGTAAAAAACAGCCGCCCGCCTTTACGCGCAGTATTGCGCGCCAAGAGTTTGAATGAGCGTGCGCCAGAACTGTCAATGAAAGGCACATCGGTGAAATCCACCGCAAAACCCTTGGGCGTATCGGCAATGCGATCCAGCACAGAGCCAAGCCGCGCCGCCGCGCCAAAGAAGTACGGACCGCGCAAATGGCAGACCACCAACTCCGGCGCACTGGCATCACTTGGGTCATAACGGCCTGTGGTTTCGCGCGGCTCCGCCCCCGCAGCTTCGGACATCCGACGAATGAACACCGCCCCACCAAGCGCCACCCCCACCACGATGCCCGACGTCAGATCGCGGAAAATCACAAGCGCGAAAGTGACCAACACGACCATCGCGTCAGAGCGGTTGGAACGGATCAACGCCCAAAGCTCCTCTTTCTCGGCCATGTTCCACGCAACGATAACCAAAACCCCGGCAAGCGCAGCCAGCGGAATATAGGCAGCAAGCGGGGCAGCAAGCATCATAAAACCAAGCAAGAAAAGTGCATGCAGCATCCCCGATACCGGACCACGAGAGCCCGCGCGCACATTGGTTGCGGTGCGCGCAATCGTGCCCGTTACACAAAACCCGCCAAAGAGGGAGGCCCCGATATTGGCCACGCCCTGCGCGACCAGTTCCGCGTTGGACCGATGCCGCCGCCCGGTCATGCCATCGGCAACAACCGCCGATAAAAGCGTCTCAATCGCCCCCAACAAGGTGAAACTGAAAGCCCATGGCAAAGCCTGCCAAACGGCATCACCGGAAAACGCAGGTAAAGCCGGGCGCGGCAAGGTGGCGGGCAGGCCCCCAAATCGAGTGCCGATGGTTTCAACCTGAAACCCGAACCCTGCAACCAACACAGAGGAAATAACGACCGCCAGCAAAAGTCCCGGCCAGTGTGGTCGCCACCGTTTTGTTGCCAGAATGACAGCCATCGTGGCCACCGAGACAAAGCAGGCCGCCAGCGTCACCGATGCCCGCGCGTGCCAAAGGACAGGGATCTTGTCCAGCAATTCCCCCGGCTCCACCTCACCCGGAGTCAGGCCCAAAAAATCGCGCATCTGGCTGGCAAAGATGATCACGGCGATGCCAGCGGTAAAGCCCACGGTCACAGGATACGGGATAAAGCGGATGTAACTGCCAAGCCGCAGCAAGCCTGCGCCGATCAGCATGAAACCCGACAAGAATGTCGCCAGCAGCAACCCGTCCAGCCCGCTCGCGGCCACACAGGCCGAGACAAGCACAATGAATGCCCCCGCAGGCCCGCCAATCTGAAACTGCGAGCCACCGAGCGCCGAGACAAGGAACCCGCCGACAATCGCCGAATAAAGTCCTCGCTCCGGCCCGACGCCGCAGGAAATGGCGATGGCCATTGAGAGGGGAAGCGCCACAATCGCCACGGTCAGGCCAGCCAAAGCATCCGCCTGTAAATCGCGGTACCCATAGCCTTCGCGCAAGACCGATACGAGTTTCGGCAAAAATTCCGGCGTAGTTGGCTGCGGTTCTGAACGGGTTGTTTTGGGCATGCTCGGCCTGTAACACTCTGCATATCAACCAGCACCACAGCACAACGCATTGTCAAGCATAGTGCAACGCGAAAGACCCTTCATGCCACAACGGCCAGACCCTACCCCACCGGCAAACGACGCCGACATGGCGATGGCGCGCAGCTTTTTGCAATTGCCGCATGCGGCCCTGTCTTATCTGGGCGCTGACGGTTTACCCGCAATCAGCCGTATCGCGCTGGGGCTGGATGGCGATGGCGCACCGCTCACCTTAATCTCGGCGCTTGCGCCCCATTTTGCGGGGCTGCGCGCTCAACCTGCATGTGCGCTGTTGTTGGGAGAGCCGGGGCCAAAGGGTGATCCGCTGACGCATCCGCGGCTGATGCTGCGAGCGCGCGCCTGCTTTGCCAATGCCGCAGAGCGCCAAAGCCTGCGCGATCTGTGGTTATCCAACCACCCAAAAGCCAAGCTCTACATCGATTTCACCGATTTTGCCTTTGTACGGCTGCAGCCCGTCGACGCGCTTTTAAATGGCGGATTTGGCAAGGCGAGCCGGCTTTCGACAGATGACTTGCGGGCACGACCTGCCTGAACCCACACGTGAAAAAGGCGGGCATTGGCCCGCCTTTTTCCGTATCGCGTAAGCTCAGTTCGGGTTGTCACACCGGATTGTTGCCTGAACCCGCCCGCGCAAAGCGCGCGGCCAACGCAGATTCACATACCGCCCAGACACACCCTGTTCCGTTTCAGCATAGGGCACGCGTAATCGATGACATTGGCCACCGTGCGAATAGCGTTCTCCATCGTCAAGGATTGCAGGTTCCGCGCCCTGGATCCGAAAGGCAAGTAGCCGCCGGTATCCACAGCCCAAGTATCCGCCTCCGTGTTCTGATCATGTTGAATTGTCACTGGGCTTTGCGTGATCTGATTGATGCCGTTGTAGGCGTTGGCCTCAATAATCACATTGCGAAAGCGCGCATAATCCAGTGTGGCATGGGTAGTGTCCACGCCTTCGATCCGGTCGATAGTGGTGTTCACCGTGCGGAACACGTTGTCGTTCATCGCAAAACCATTAATGAAATGGCCGGGGCCATAGGGGGTAACAATGAAGTACTTGAACGACGTGGCTGTGTCGTTACAGGTGAAAATATTGCCCGTCACCGTCAACCCGCCAAAGGAGAACTCAGAGCTGAATTCTGGTGCTGGGTCATGCTCATTACCCCATTCAATAAAGCAATTGTCGACGTAGTTTCCGGTGATCAATGTCTTGATATTGGTCGAGGTAAACACGATCCCCGCGCGGCGCACCCCTGCTGATTCATCATCGCCCTGAAAGAAGTGGTTGCCGATGATCATATTGCCCGAGCCGCTAAGAACAGCGAAATGCGCAAAGCGAACAATGCGGTTATCGCGAATTTTGGGGTCGTTCGAATTGACGTTCATTGCGATCGACGTGCGGTCTTGTACCCGAAGCGGCTGCTCATTCGACAAGAACTGACATTGGTCGACGAACATACCCTGACAACCCTCACCGATAGAGGTGATGCCCCGGTCCTTGGGTTTATTGAACGTGCAATCAGCGAAACGGAAGCCGATACCTGCAGGCGGCAACATCACTGCACTTGCCCTGCCGTTGCACTGGAACTCCACATCCGTGATCTCAAATCGACCAAGTTTTGCAAAGCCGCTGTAATCAAGCAGGTACTGAAATCGCGTGAAGGTAAAGGTTCGCGTTCCCGCAGCGCCCCAAAGTGGTCGGCTCAGTTCAATCGTGCCTGCGCCGACATCCTTGGAGGCGACATAGATTTCACGCCCCACGCCTGTTCCCGTCACCAGAGAGCCGACGACGATATTGGCCACATTCACCACATTTGTCAGCCGCATCGCATTGGTCGCCGGCGTATAGGTGGCAACGGATGTCGCGATCTGCGTATTCCACCCTGTCGAGTTGGCCGCTTCCAACATGCCATTAGACAAAACTCTGCGTTGCACAAGCGTGTCCAAGCCCGAGATAGCCGCTACATTCACCGGATTGTTCAGCAAAATGCGACGCCCGCTCAGATCGAACACCGAATGGTCGGTAAAGTAGAACAACACCTGAAGACCGCGCCGGAAGCCTTCTTCCTCATCCCCAAAGGCAGCCTCATACGTGTCCATGTTATAGTCACGGGTACAAGACAGCCGGAATTGCGACGGCATTACCACGGTACCCTCGAACCGAACCTTGGTGGTAAAGGTCACATTTGTGTTCAGAAAATAAGTCCCTCTGGACACCAAAACCGAAAGGCTGTTGTCGCGTGCAAAGGTATCGGCCGCGTCAAAAGCCGGGGCGTCATCGGTAACCCCGTCGCCCCTTGCGCCGAAATCGCGCACATCAACCCAATCCATCAAATCGCGCAGGAAGGCCGAGGTGATATCCTCAATCTCAATATCGTCGATCCGCACCACACCGCCGTTGGAACCTGTCAGATCAAAGCCAAAATGGCCGTAAACAGGTGTTGCCCCCCAAGCCATATCTACGCCCGAACGGTTGCCCGTGGCGATGATCGCCGACACCGTTACCACTTCTCCATAGCTGGTCAGCGCGACCGTCGGCCCGGTCTGCAGAACGCTGGCGACATTTGTGTTATTCGCTGCCCCGGCCCAACCTGCGATGCGTACGCTTGGCAAATTGCCCGAGATCGCCTTGACCCGTGCAGTCACCCGCAAATAAAGCCCCGGAATGATCGGGGTTTCGCCAAAAGATCGTAACGATTGCGCGGTTGATGTCTTTTGCAGCTCCAGACAGCCGCCAAAATCCTAATCCGCAGGTACGAAGGCCGCATTCGGCTGCCCGGCATAACTGCCAGATCCCGGCGTGCCATCTTCACGCGACCACAGATTAAGCCCTGCCGAAAACGGGGCGGGCATCAGCACCAGCCCGTCGGTAATTGCCTTGTTCATTGATCCAAACCCTCACGTTTTGTGCGCTTCTTGCACGGCAAGCCCATCCGGGGCTCGCCACGACAGGGGCCAGAATTAGCGAAGCGGGGTTAATTCGGCTTGAGAGCAGCGTTCGCAGACCCAAGCAGCGCGCAACGCCTTTTGCTTGGCGCCCTCAGTTTGGAGCGGCGATCTTGGCCAAAACTTTGGCGGCGGCACTATCTGGCGTGATATCACCATTGGCGACCGCATCGCCGGCCTTGCACATCATCGCGCGGATATCCGGGCTTGCCGTTAGCGCGGCCAAAAGGCCTTGGCGTACCTCGTCTTCAAACCAATGGCGGGATTGCTGGGCCCGGCGGGCATCCCAATGGCCATTGTCGCGCCGCCACTGGGCCAGGGCGCGCATCTCCTCCCATGCCTTTGCCAAGCCCACGTCCTGAATCGCAGAAACCGTCAAGGCCTTTGGAACGCCGTCCGGGTCTTGCGGGCGGCGGCGCAGCAGGCGCAAGGCCCCCGCGTAATCGGCACAGGTGCGCAGGGCAGCAGGTTTCAAATCACCATCGGCTTTGTTGACCAAAATGATATCGGCCATTTCCATGATACCGCGCTTGACGCCCTGCAATTCATCGCCCCCCGCCGGGGCGAGAAGTAAGATGAACAGGTCCGAAAGCTCAGCCGCCACGGTTTCCGATTGGCCAACCCCCACAGTTTCAATCAACACCACATCAAACCCCGCGGCTTCACATAAACCCACCGCCTCACGCGTGCGCCGCGCCACTCCGCCCAGATGGGTTTGGCTCGGCGACGGCCGGATGAACGCCAAAGGCTCGCGGCTCAACCGCTCCATCCGCGTCTTATCCCCCAGAATGGACCCCCCCGAGCGTGCCGAAGACGGGTCCACCGCCAACACCGCCACCCGCAAGCCTTGGCCCACCAGCATCAACCCAAAGCTTTCAATGAAGGTCGATTTGCCAACCCCAGGCGTGCCGGAAAGCCCGATGCGCAGCGCTTGCCGTCCGGTCTCGCGCAGCCGGTTTGCCAGTTCCAAAGCCAACGCACGATGATCCGCCCGCCCCGATTCCACCAACGTTATGGCCCGCGCCAAGGCGCGCCGGTCACCTGCGGCGACCTTATCTGCAATCTCTGAAACATCCATGTTGCGACTCCGGCAAGGTTTCGCTCAATTCAAGGGCAAGGTGACGACTTTGTCATCTTCCCCCCCAAGCTTTGGGGTTTTTTGCCCCGCATGGTGCCTATATGCCAGAGAGAACAGAAGAATACGCACAAAAGGATCAATGTTCGCATGATCAAATCTGTTCTCATCGCCGCCCTCGCCCTCGGCGCGGCGCTTCCTGGCGCCGCTGTGGCAGAGCGTACTGAGGACAATGCCACTTTTCACGTTGTGATCCGTGGCATCAGCGCCGCTTCTCTAAGCTTTTCAGCCGTGCAGGATGGCAATCGCTATGCCGTTTCCGGCCTGTTGAAAAGCACAGGCATCGCCGCCCTGTTCCGCAAGATCAGCTACAGAGCCACCGCCAAGGGGGCGGTGTCCCGCGCGCACCACACGCCCTTTAGCTATGTAGAGCAAGCCGACACCGGCAAGAAAAAATCGACCAGCACGATGTCTTATTCGCGCGGCGTGCCCAGTGCCGTACAATACATGCCCCCACGCGAGGGCCGCAGCAAAGATGTCGATCCCGCAACCCAAGGCGGCACTGTCGATACCTTAACCGCCCTTTACGCCATTCTGCGCGATGTCGATGCTGGGCAGGAATGCAAAGTCAGCCTGAAAATGTATGACGGCCGTTATGTCAGCAGCATTGCCATATCCAAGCCCAAAAAGGCGGACGACTCTGTGATTTGTGAAGGCCAGTACGTCCGCATCAAGGGATTTTCCGCCAAGGAAATGGCCGAACATACCACATTCCCCTTCACGCTGACCTATCAGCCGCTGACCAATGGTCGCATGCGGGTGACAGAGGTCGTGATGAAATCCATCTATGGCAATGCGGCGATGAAACGCCGATAAAGGCCCGGTGAGACAATCCGATCAAACCCTTCCCATCGACGAGGCGCTTCCCCGCCTGATCGACGCCCTGCGCATCCGCAAAATGGCAGTGCTGCAAGCGCCCCCGGGTGCAGGCAAAACCACACGCGTGCCGCTCGCGATGCTGGATGCCGGGTTGTGCGCTGGCCGCATCTTGATGCTCGAACCCCGCCGCCTCGCCGCCCGCTCCAGCGCTGAGCGCATGGCCGAAACGCTGGGCGAGCCAGTGGGCCAAACGGTGGGCTACCGCGTGCGGGGCGAGGCAAAGGTCAGTCGCACCACGCGAATCGAGGTGGTAACAGAAGGCATCCTGACGCGGATGATCCAGTCTGATCCGGGGCTTGAAGGCATCGGCGCGCTGATCTTTGATGAATTTCACGAACGCAGCCTGAACGCCGATCTGGGCCTCGCCCTCGCGCTGGAGCTGCGGGCCGCCCTGCGCGAAGACCTCATTTTGCTGGTGATGTCGGCCACGCTGGATGCAGCCCCGGTTGCCGCCTTATTGGGGGATGCGCCGCTGATCACCTCCGAAGGACGCGCCTATCCGGTGGAGACCCGCTGGCTGCCCCGCCCCCTGCCCCCCCGCGCACGACTGGAGGCGGAAACGGCGGCGCTGATCCTGCAAGCGCTGGAGGAATGCCCCGAGGGCGGGTTGCTGGCCTTCCTGCCCGGCGAAGGCGAAATACGCCGGGTTGAAGGTGCGCTGAAGGGCCGGCTGCCCGAGGGCTGCACGGTGCGCCCGCTTTACGGCGCGATGAGCTTTGCAGATCAACGCGCCGCCCTTGCCCCACAGGCCACAGGGCGCAAAATTGTGCTGGCAACAGCAATCGCCGAAACCTCGCTGACCCTGCCCGATATCCGCGTGGTGGTGGATGCGGGCCGATCCCGCCGCGCGCGGTTTGATCCCAATTCCGGCATGTCGCGGCTGGTCACCGAACGCGTCACCAAGGCCGAGGCCGAACAGCGCCGGGGCCGCGCGGGCCGGGTGGCGGAAGGCACCTGCTACAGGCTCTGGACCCGTGGCGAAGAAGGCGGCCTTGCCCCCTTCCCCCCCGCCGAGATCGAGGCGGCAGACCTGACACCGCTGGCACTGGAACTGGCGCTTTGGGGCGGCGGCGAGGGGCTGGCCTTTCTGACGCCGCCCAATCCCGGTGTGATGACCGAGGCCCATGCCCTCCTCACCGCGCTTGGCGCTATGAAAGCAGGCCGCATCACCGACCATGGCCGCGCGCTGGCCGCTTTGCCGCTGCACCCGCGCCTTGCCCATATGTTGCGGACGGCTGGTGCCGGGCCGGATGCCGCCACCCTCGCCGCCCTTCTGGCCGAGCGTGATCCCGTGCGCGCCGCCCCGCCGGACCTTGGCCTGCGCCTTGCCGCCATCGCCAACCCCGGCAGGTTTGAGGCCAATCACCCCTTTACCGCCGATCGCGGCGTGGTAGAGCGTATCCGCATTGAGGCCAAGCGCCTAACCCAAAGCCAAACACCCAGCGACCTAAGCCCCGGCCAACTCGCCGCTCTCGCCTACCCAGACAGGATCGGCCTGCGCCGTAAGGGCGATGCGCCGCGCTACATCCTATCGGGGGGAAAAGGGGCCGTGATGGAAGAAGGCACACCGCTGGCAGGCCACCGCCTGATCGTCGCAACCGATCTGGACGGCGATGCGCGCGAGGCAAAAATCCGGCAGGCTGCACCCTTGGCCGAGGCCGAGTTGCGCGCGCTTTATGCCGATCAGATCGCTTGGCAGGACGTTTGCGAATGGTCCAAACGCGATGGCAAGATTATCGCGCGGAGGCAGGAACGTTTTGGTGCGCTGGTTTTGGATGATCGCATCTGGCCCGATGCCCCACCCGAGGCGATGGCCCGCGCGGCCCTTGAAGGCCTGCGCCTGATTGGCCTGCCATGGTCATCCGCGGCCACGCGGTTGCGCGCACGCGTGATGCTATGCCGCCGTGATGGGGCTGAATTGCCAGATGTCTCGGATGCGGCCTTGCTGGCCGATGGCGATTGGCTTCTGCCCTATCTGACCAAGGTGAAAACCGAAGCCCAGCTGCGCGGCCTTGATCTGAGCGATGCCCTGCGCGCCCATCTGGGCTGGGAGGCCACGCAACTGCTTGATCGGCTAACGCCCAGCCATTTCACCACGCCCTTGGATCGGCGCATCCCGATAGATTACGATGGCGAGGCACCGGGGATCGAGTTGCGGTTGCAAGAGCTTTTTGGCGTCACTACGCATCCGACCGTTGGGCCAAAATCGCTGCCGCTGCGTATCACGCTACTGTCACCGGGAGGCAAGCCTGTGCAGGTGACGATGGATTTGCCGGGGTTCTGGGCCAACTCATATGCCGATGTGCGCAAGGATATGCGCGGGCGCCACCCACGCCACCCTTGGCCCGAAGACCCGCGTGAGGCCGATCCGACCCTACGTGCCAAACCGCGCGGAACCTGAAACGGCGTAATTACACACGTCAGCATCACCTACTCCAACGCATCAATTGCGTGGAAAAAACACCTAGAGCCGGTCAGAAAGGTCGCTGGTAGAGACAATCTCTGCGAACGCGGCCAAACTGCCCAAAGTCACCGACAACACCGTCTCGGGGTCATGCGCCACGCCGTCCGGCCCTGTCACGCCAAAACCAAAGACCGCCTCCTTGGGCAGCAGGACCGTGAATCCAAGATTGGCTGCCATACGCAGCGTGCTGGCCACACAATAATTCACCGCCGCCCCGATGATAACCAGCCGCACGATGCCAGCATCTCGCAAATGATCCTCAAGCCCGGTCCCAATGAACGCCGAGGAACCGCGTTTGACGAAAAGCATCTCAGTGGGTAGCGGGGCGGCGCAAGGCATCACCCCACCCCCCGGCGTGCCGAGACGGAAGCCCGATTTCGGGTTGGGGTCATCGTGGTGAACATGGATTACCGGCACGCCCTTGGTGCGAAACAGGGCCAGAACCCCCGCGATCCGCGCCTCAGCATCGGGGTTGGAACGCGGAATGCCCGCCGCTGTGCGGCGCGCGAATTCCATCTGACAATCAATCACCAAAAGTACTGTGCGCATGGCTCAGCGCTCAAGACACCAGCGCATCACCGCCTTTTGGGCGTGCAGACGATTCTCTGCCTCGTCAAAAATCACCGAGTGGGGGCCATCCATCACGGCACTTGTCGCCTCGTCATTGCGATGGGCGGGCAGGCAATGCATGAACAAAGCATCGGGCTTGGCCTTTGCCATCAGCGCTTCATTCACCTGATATCCCCGTAATTGGTTATGGCGGCGCTCCTTGGCGGATTCCGGGTCATGCATGGACACCCAAGTGTCCGTGACAACCAAATCGGCACCTTCGACGGCCTTTGCCGGGTCCCGCTCTATGCTGACCCGCACGCCTTTTTCGCGCGCAAACCTGATCCATTCCGCCTCTGGGTCCAGCGTTTGCGGCCCGGTGAAGGTGAAATCAAAGCCAAACTGCCCCGCTGCATGCAAGAAAGAAGCCGCTACGTTATTGCCATCGCCAACCCAGACCACCTTCTTGCCCACAATCGGTCCACGGTGCTCTTCATATGTCATCACATCAGCCATGATCTGGCAGGGGTGTGTGCGGTTGGTCAGCCCGTTGATGACCGGAACCGTCGCGTGCTCCGCCATTTCCTGCAACGTTGCTTCCTCAAAGGTACGGATCATGATGAGGTCCACATAGCGGCTCAGGACACGGGCAGTATCGGCGATGGTTTCGCCATGACCCAATTGCATTTCCTTGCCCGACAGCACCATCGTCTGCCCACCCAATTGGCGCACGCCCACGTCAAAGGATACGCGGGTACGGGTAGAAGGCTTTTCAAAGATCAGCGCAACCATATGGCCTGCCAGCGGTTGCACATCATCGGGCGTACCTTTGGGGCGACCGTTGCGTGCAACTTTCATTGCATGGGCGCTATCGATCATAGCCCGGAGTTCGGTGGCGTCAGTGGTGTGGATATCAAGGAAATGTTTCATCGTTTTGCTTTCTGGTGCGCGCCGGGGGGCCAGCCCCCCGGACCCCCCGGGATATTTATGCCGAAAAGAAAGGGATCAGGCAGGGTTTGCCTCTGTTAGCGTAGTTGCTGCTTTGTCCAATCGGGCCAGCGCCTCAGCGATGTCAGCATCCGGGATGTTTAGGGCGGGGAGCAGGCGGACCACGTTGTCAGCGGCAGGAACAGTGAGCAGGTTTTCCGCGTAATTTGCTTTGACCACATCCGTGTTCGTTGCCTTGCATTTCAGGCCCAAAATCAATCCCGTGCCGCGCACAGACTCATACACCTCAGGGTGCGAGGCCACGAGGCCTTCAAGCCCTTGGCGGAACATCGCGGCCTTGCGGTTCACCTCGGCCAGAAAGGCCGGGTCGGTCACGATTTCCATCACCTTCGTCCCCACAGAACAGCCCAAAGGATTGCCGCCATAGGTGGAGCCGTGGGTGCCTGCGACCATGCCTGAGGCCGCGTTTTCGGTGGCAAGCACGGCACCCAAAGGAAAGCCGCCGCCGATGCCTTTGGCGACCATCATGATATCAGGCGTTACCCCGGCCCATTCATGGGCAAAAAGCTTACCCGTCCGGCCCACGCCGCATTGCACTTCGTCCAGGATCATCAGCGCGCCGGTTTCATCGCAAAGGTCCCGTAGCCCTTTGAGGCAAGCATCGGGCAGAACACGAATACCACCCTCGCCCTGGATCGGTTCAAGCATGACCGCTGCAGTCTTTTCGGTAAGCGCAGCACGCAGCGCATCGTGGTCGCCAAAGGGCAGCGTGCGGAAGCCGGGCATCAGCAGGCCAAAGCCCTTCGTCATCTTTTCCGAGCCAGCGGCGGCAATTGCCCCGGTGGAACGACCATGGAAGGCGCCCTCAAAGGTCAGTATCTCAATCCGCTCAGGCTGGCCTTTTTCATACCAATATTTGCGCACCATCTTGATGGCCAGTTCCGCCGCTTCCGTGCCGGAATTGGTAAAAAACACAGTATCCGCAAAGCTATGCTCCACAAGCAAATCCGCAAGTCGCTGTTGCTGGGGGATTTGATAGAGGTTGGAGACATGCCAAAGCTGGCTTGCCTGCGCCGTTAGCGCAGCCACCAGATCGGGATTTGCATGGCCTAGGGCGTTTACCGCAATGCCCGCACCCAGATCGAGGTAGCGCGCGCCATCGGTCGTCGTCAGCCAAGAGCCTTCACCTTTTTCAAAGGCCAAAGGGGCACGATTATAGGTCGGTAAAACAGAAGGGATCATCGCATGGTCCTTATGTGGAAGGCTTAGCCGTGCCAAAGCCGGGCGGCCAAGTCAACGTGAATTGGGGGTAGTTGGGGGAATTGGGTGCCAAAAAGGCAGGTGTGATCAGTCGCGCGCGCGTGTTAACGTCGGCGTCGGGGCAGTTGGAAAAGGCTGGCCTTTGTGATCATGGGTGCATTCGTAAGACTGGGAGCGGGCGAAGTAAAGCGCGATGCAGGGCGCACGCCATAGTTTGTGGTACAATCCCTTGTAACTGGGCCTTGGGGAATGTATCTAAGGCAGTCACTGCTAAATTGGGGCGATCAAGCGCCATCCTACGCGCAAGACTTGGCGCGCCCCCAACACCGGAGATCGGCATGTCCTGGACAGATGAGCGTGTTGAAACGCTTAAGAAAATGTGGGCGGAGGGCCAAAGCGCCAGCCAGATCGCAAAGGAATTGGGCGGCGTTACGCGCAATGCGGTGATCGGCAAGGTGCACCGTTTGGGCCTGTCGAACCGGGTAACTGGCGGCGCGAGCAAGGAAGAGCCCGAGGCAGAGGTTACGACGCCCGCGGCGGCGCGTGCCGAGACCCAAGCACGGCCAGCAGAGACCCCTCGTGTGGCCGAGCCGAAACCTGTCCCACGTCCTTCCGCACCCGTGAACCCCACGGTTGCGCAGGTTGTCAACAATGTCACGCCGCTGCCGTTGCGCAAGTCCATCGTGCCTGCGGGGCAGCCTTTGCCCCCGCAACCCTCGGCCAATGAGATCAGCCCCGAAGCGCTGGCTTCAGTGCGAGAAGTCGAGAAAACTTCCAAGAAAATCAGTCTGATGGAGCTGACCGAGCGGACCTGCAAATGGCCAGTCGGCGACCCGGCGACAGAGGATTTCTGGTTCTGCGGCCTGCCTTCCACCCCCGGCAAGCCCTATTGCGAGGCGCATGTCGGCGTGGCGTTCCAGCCGATGAGCGCGCGGCGGGATCGTCGGCGCTGAATGCGCCCGCTGATCGACCCGAATGACCCGTTTTTCCGCCGCCCGGCAACACGCTGGGCGGTGTCTCTGTTTCCGCTGGGCTGGGCCGGGTTTGAGGCCTATCTGGGCAGCTATGTCTGGGCAGCTTTGTTTGCTATAACAGGGGCTTACGCAGCATATATGCTGCTGTGGAAAGGCCCGTCAGCCTGAGAATTTGGGGCAGTTTACACGGCCCCGCATTTCACCACTATCACCGCGCCATGTGCTTGCGATAATGCGGCAGCCGGTCAGTTCGGGCACCAAATCTATCATCGTAGCCCGAATGGCCTGATGCTCTTCACGACGGGCATAGCCGAGACGGATCACCTCAGCCATATTTCCCTTTAGAAACACGGTATAAGGCCGCCCTTCACGGGTGGCGTCAAACCGCTGGGCGCCGAACATGGCGGGGTTGGGCTGCGCGCCGCAGGCCGCGAGGAGGAGGAGGATCAGCAGGTTTTTCATCCTCCCAATCTCCTCGGATCACGGTTAATTTGGGGTTAATTTTCGGGATCAAGACCCGCAATATCGCGTGTTATTCGCGTAGTTTTTCCGTGCCACACCCGTGCATACACATTTTCGCAGCCCCCGCGGGGGAAATGGATGGCTTCGGCCCGGATCCTCTGGGCGCGGATGAGCGCTCCCCGGAGCCGGAAGCTCCGGGGATTGGACGGACGTTGCAATATGTAGGGCGGGGTGGAAGCCCACTCCGCACAGGACTTCAGATCAAGATTTCAAGCAGTTCTGCCACGCCGACAAGCCCGACCAGAACCGAGGAAGACATCTTCAGCCCCGGCAGGTTGCGGGCCTTGATCGCCTTGCCATAGACCGTCGCGGACATGTCGTCATCCATGTCGCTGCGCAACGCGATCATATCGTCCAGCGCCGAGCCCCCGGCCAAAACGCCATAGGCGGTATTGGCGATGACCAGCATCACCAGACCGGAGGAATACGTGCCCGGCCCAAGATGGATAACCGCCGCCACGACGGCAAAGACAAACATGGTGGTGCGCATGATGTCGTAATAATTCGACGTCCGCGCCAGCAAGATTTTCGTGCGATGTTCTGGTGTCATTGTTCCCTCTTCCCTTTGATCCCGGTTCACCCGGGTGAGGAGAGTGTAGCATGGATTTTGGGATTTTTTGGGGGGGGTGGGGTTAGGTGCGCTGAAGCGCACCCTACGGGGTTATACGTTGGAACAGAGGGGAGCTTACTCAACCGTGTGGACACGCGAATGGCAAGCCATTCGCTGCCGCCCACCAACTCTAAAGATGGACAGCTTAGCTGTCCATCTTTAGAGCGCTAATAAACGCCTCTTGCGGGATCTCGACCTTGCCGAACTGGCGCATCTTTTTCTTACCCGCCTTCTGCTTTTCCAGCAGCTTCTTTTTGCGGGTCGCATCGCCGCCATAACACTTGGCGGTCACATCCTTGCGCATGGCCGACAGCGTCTCACGCGCGATCACGCGACCGCCAATCGCGGCCTGGATCGGGATTTTGAACATGTGGCGGGGGATCAGGTCTTTGAGTTTTTCGACCATGGCGCGGCCGCGGGCCTCGGCCCGGTCGCGGTGGACCATCATGCTCAGCGCATCGACCGGCTCATCGTTTACTAGGATCGACATTTTGACGAGGTGATCCTCGCGGTATTCGGAGATCACGTAGTCAAAGCTCGCATAGCCTTTGGAGATGGATTTCAGCCGGTCGTAGAAATCAAACACCACCTCGGCCAGCGGCAGGTCATAGACGACCATGGCGCGGGAGCCGGCGTAGCTCAGGTCCATCTGGATGCCGCGACGGTCCTGGCAGAGTTTGAGGACATCACCGAGATATTCATCAGGCACAAGGATGGTGGCCTTGATGCGCGGCTCGTCGATATGGTCCACCAGCGTGAGGTCGGGCATGTCAGCGGGGTTGTGCAGGTCGCGCACCTCACCGTCGCGCATGTGGAGGTGGAAAACCACGGAAGGCGCGGTGGTGATGAGGTCGAGGTCATATTCGCGTTCCAGCCGGTCGCGGATCACCTCAAGGTGCAGCAGGCCGAGGAAGCCGCAGCGAAAGCCAAAGCCAAGGGCAGCGGAGGTTTCCATTTCGGAGGAAAAGCTGGCGTCATTGAGTTGCAGCTTTTCAATCGCGTCGCGCAGAGCGTCAAAATCATTGGCATCAACCGGGAAGAGGCCGCAGAACACCACGGGCTGCGCGGGTTTGAAGCCCGGCAGCGGGGTTTCGCAGCCCTTCTTCTCAGAGGTGATGGTATCACCAACGCGGGTGTCGCGGACCTGTTTGATGGAGCCGGTCCAGATGCCGATTTCGCCGGGGCCAAGTTCGGCGATATCAACCATTTGCGGTTTGAGCACGGCGAGTTT
>ERZ889078.718-NODE-718-length-29066-cov-13.699838_pt1 | contig 29066 bp, 32 predicted proteins | sample MGYA00521266_ERZ889078 | MGnify/ENA primary metagenome ERZ889078 (study PRJEB32303, sample SAMEA104408618) | aquatic metagenome | biome: Brackish water; feature: Pelagic; material: water | place: Baltic Sea | collected 2014-06-16T06:34:00 | depth 76,534 m ...
CTCAAAATAGTGCTCTGCTCAAAGATAAACTCAAAGAAGAGAAATTTGAAGCACTTATGGGAAATTTAACACAGAAATTTTACTTTTTAAATAGTAATGATGAAGAGTTAGATACTCTACATGATATTTGCTTGTTAGAGAATTTTCAATATTTGAGTTCTGGACAAAATTATAAAAATATTGAATCAGTAAAACCAATTTTTATAAAAGATAATATGAAGTTAAAAGTAGAGTATTATTATCAAAAAAAATTACAAGTATTGCAAAAATATTTGTATGAACATAAAGAAAAAGAGTGGCACAAAAGGAACATGATAAATATTTTACAAGATTGTTTTTGAATAAAATTGAAGATGCAATAAAAAAACATAATATCTCAAAAGTTACAAGTAATAAAATCACCTCAGAGGTTGAGCCATATAAGGTAGTGGCTTTTGATGGTATATGGTACCTTTTAGCTAGAGAGATAAGGGCTAAAAAAATAAAAACTTATTTGGTCGCGAATATAGAAGAGTTTAGAGCTACCTCACAAGTTTTTGAGAGTAGATATGTTGATGTAGATAAGGTACTCCAAAATGTGCATACAGCATGGTTTGAAGATGGTAACAGTTTTGAAGTGACGGTGAAGATAAAAAAAGAGATAGCACAATATTTTAAACTAAAAAAACACCTCTCTTCTCAAAAAATTCTTAAAGAAGATAGTGATGGTTCTCTTGTTGTAAGTTTTAGTGTGAGCAGTGATGAAGATGTAGATAATCTTATAAAATCATGGCTACCACACATAGAAGTCATAAAACCAGAGCGATTTAGAAAAAAGCTTATCTCAGAACTTGAACTTTACGTAAAAGAGTTGAAACAGCTCACAATATGAGTTTTATTGTAGATATTTTGTATTAATGACATAAGCTGTCATTATTAGTGATTAGAATAACATAATTTATCGGCATTTAATGAAAAGATAGATAGTATTTCCAAAAAAAGTAGAGTATGTAAATGAAATTAGTAAAATTATTATTATCATGTAGTCTTTTAGTGCCTATTGTAGTCAATGCAATAGAGATAAAACAGCTGACTATTAAAGAGCGTTGTATTCAAGCAACAGAGCATAAAGATGCAGATGTTGATCAACTTAAAGTTTTGTTGATGGAACAAGTAAAACGAGATGCTGTTGAAGAGTTGTTTGGAACTATGCTCAAATCTGATACTCTAATAGTAGATGGAAAACTTGTAAGTGACAAAGTTAAACAAGTGGCTGTTGGGAGTGTTCGCATAAAAGGGACTCCAGAGTTTTACAATGGCAAAGGGTTTGGTGAAGTTTGTACTAAAGCACAAGCTTATATTACCCAAGCAGATTTTGCCAAGTATCAGCCTCAAACAGTTGATATGAAAAACTTTTGTTATAACAACCCAGATATATCTCTAAAACTACTCAAAAGTGAAGCGGAATTCTCTGCTTATAAAAAAGCAATTACAAAGTTCAAACCAAGTCTGAAAAATATCTCCAAGGAACAAGCAGAAGCTTTTATACATGGATTTACCAAAAGCAATGAAAAACTTAATATGCAAACTGGTGTTTTATGTATGGACTTTAGTGCTAAAGTTTTTCCTTATGAACTTGAATTAGGTCAAACAGATACTTTAGAATCTAGTAATAGTGCAATCTCAAACTCTCAAAATGGTTTAGTGGCAACTTTTTACAACAATCAAGATTACGCTTTTAAACACCCAATTTATACAACAACAATTAATCAAGATTTATCACTTTTTGGTAAAACATTTGTAAACTCAAAACTACAAAAAGATAGAGGTTATTACATCCGTATAAAAGGATTTCTTTACTCAAATATAGACCGCTATGTAAACTACCAACTCGAAGCGGATGTTTATAATGCAGAAGTAAAAATTAACAATCACAGAGTTGTAAACAAAAATGACACACGTGGTGGAGTAGGGCTAAAAGCCGGCTACAACCCCATAGAAATTCTCGTCACCTCTAGTAATAGCTATGACGTTAAACTGCTAGAAAAGCAAGATAATGGTATGTTTGAACCATTATCAATAAAAAAACTCTTTATTAAGGAATAAAATGTTGAAAAATTTTATTAAACTCGTAGTAGCTCTTTTCCTGAGCAGTTCTCTTTTTGCCGGTACAGCTGGTGGTGGTAGTGATGGTCGCTTGTTTGGTACCGCTTTTTTTGATGTAAATTCAAAGTCTCAAGCTCCTATGCTTGATTATATTAAGTACTCTAAACGAGCTTCTTTTGATGTTAAACAGTATATCGATACCGTGAGCAGAATTAAAGATAAAGGTATTGATGCTTATGTTCATGGTCGTGTTATAGTTCCTGAGAATATTAAGACAGATAAAGTTTACATGAATGTTGGACAAAATTATAGATATAATTATTATGATAGCTGGAATAAAAATATATATTATAATGGTTCAAAAACAGCTCAAAATGCAGAGTATTTTTTAGTAGATACAAAAAAAGATACTTTTGGTAATAGATATGTAGATTATAAAATTCATTTTCATTTAGCAAACCCATATGATTTAAAAGTGTCTGAAAAAAATGTTGCACCTAATAGTTTTAACTTCTCAATGGCTCCAAAAACTCGTGGTTTCAAAAATAAGTTTGAAAAATGCGATATCTATGTTCTTGATGAGTAAAGTCGTAATTCCAAGAAGTATAATAATTAATTGTAAGTAAGATTTATGATATAATGTCCGTATTATATTACGGATAATATTGAAAAGGAAAAGCTATGGTTACTTATACAACAAACGAACTTATCCCATCATCAGAGTTTGCTAAAAAATTTGGAAGTTATTTAGCTCAAATAAAAAATAATGCTTTAGATAAGATAGCAGTACTTAAAAATAATAAAGTAGAAGCTGTCTTGGTCTCTAAAGATGAGTATGAAAGAATGAGCGAAGCTTTAGAATTCGTTGAAAATCAAGAAATATATGGGATTGTTCAAGAACGAACCTCAAAACCATATAAAACTATTTCCATGGAAGATATGGCAAAAAAATTTGATATTGATTTAGATAAACTTGATTAGTATGTATAGTATTGAATTTCACGAAGATGTTGAGAAGGATTTTAAAGAGTTAGGACATAGGACTACAGCTTTAGTATTTAAGAAACTTACTCAACTCTCAAGAAATCCTTTGCTTGGACTTGACCTTGGGAACAAAGCTAATTTAGAGTTAGCAGGACTTAAAAAAGTATATGTAGATAATAAAAGAGTCCGAATTGTTTTTAAAATCATTGAAGATAAAATTGAGATATTTGTAATAGCGGCTGGAAGAAGAGATGACATGGATGTTTATAAAAAAGCTGCTAAAAGATTATAGAACCTTAAAAAATGTATTTATAAAATAAAAGGAACTAAAAAATGAAAAAAGCGATAATAACCTTAGCAATCATAGGGCATTCTCTCCTTAATGCTCAAAACTACACAGCTGAGGGTATAGCAACAAAAGAGAGTAAAAAAGCTGCTTGTTCTATGGCTTTGGCAAGTGCAAAAAGTAATGCTCTTGAAGAAGCTGGAACATTAGTTTTTAGTAATTTTAACTCTAGCACATCAGATAAAATAGGAAAACTTATTAGTGGTACATTAGTGGGTGCAGAAGTTGTGAAAAAAGAGTACGATGAAAAAACTAGAAGTGCACATATAGCACTTCGTATTAAAAAAGCGACAATTGCTAAAGCACTCGAGGAAAAACACTATGAGAATTAAACTACTTATTATACTTACACTACTATCTCTAAATCTACAAGCTCGTGATGTTGTAGAAGATACAGGGATTTGTCAAATAAACTGGACTCAAGGCACTATTACTTGTAGTGGTGAGTCAGCTGAGGGACAGGCAAGGTTTGCTGCAAAAATTTCAGCAAAGGTTTTGGCTCAAAGAAATTTACTCGAAGTGGTAAAGGGTGTTCGTATAGACTCTGAGATGACCATAGTCGATGGAATGCTCTCAAGTGAAGTGGTAAGTAGTCGTGTGAGTGGTATGGTTCGTGGTGCACAGCTTATCTCAAACAGATACAACTCCTCTTTAAAAAATGCAGTTGCAATTGTTAGACTTCAAATGGGAAAAGATTTACTCTCAGCACTTTTAAGCGACCCAACTAAACTCAGTTGGAATGAAAAAGTAGAACAGTTATGGAATAGTTTTAGTATTGTTGCAACAGCGAATGCTTCAATTTACTCTAGCAAAGACAAAGCTACAATTGAAAAAATACTTACAGATTTTAGAAAAAATGGTGAGGTGAAATCTAGTCAATACCTTGAAAAAATTTTACATGATATTAACGTTGTAAAATACTCAGGTATTCTTATTGATGTAAGTAATATTGCTGATTTTCAAAAAGCAATGATGGTAAAGTTAGTTGATGAACAGGGTGCAGAGGTTTACCCCTTAGACCTTGTAAGTCGTGCGACACTGCTTAAACGCAATACATCTGTTGGATATATCTATGGTGTTGAAGATGCTAGAAAAAATAAAAGAGTTTTTTCTAAACCCATAGAGTTTAAAGCTCAAAATGTTTATAAAAATAGAAAATCAAATATAGTCTTGAGTAATGAGCAAATTGCATCTATAAAATCTTTAGACCAAGATATATTACATCGTGCAAAAGTCATTTTAGTACTGGGTGAATAATGAAATACATTTTTTTGCTTCTTACATTCACAACTCTCTTACTCGCTTTTGATAAAAGCACAATACAAAAACATACAAAAGATGCTGGACATGCAGAAACTTATGCTCAAATGCTAGTAGATGAAGGCTCTTTTGATGATGCTATAGAGTTTTTAAAAATTGCAAACAGTAAGTTTGAAAATAATGTTTTGCTTTTAGCTTCTACAGGTCAAGCTTATTTAGAGAAAAATAATTTAGAAGAAGCAAAAAAATATTTTGTACAAGTTTTAGTGCTTGAACCTATAAATGACAACATAAAGATGAAAATTGATTTTATAGAAGAACAAGAGGCAGGGCAGGAGAATAAAAATATAGAGAGTATTCTTGATGGACTGCTAGATAAGGGACTTGATTTCTTAATGATATTTCTAGCATTTTTAGGAAGTGAAATAATTGCTAGACGATACAAACAGTGTAATAATAGTCATATTTATAATATGGCAGACTATTATCTACAAAGAAAAAAATTACATGATAATAAGTGGAAATATATGCTTTTAGAGTATAAAAATCAAGATGTTCTTACCTTTTGTTTTTTCATTAATCTTCTTATTATTATAACTATAATTCTTACTATAATGATAGTATGGTTACTTGTGGCTTTTACTTTTGAATACAATTTTTTACTTGATGAACCTCTCTTAACAGCTGGAACAGAGACAATAAAAATATATTTATTTAAACTATTTGCTATTTTCTTTTTTGTAACACTTTTTTTAAGAGCTCTTATGACCTATGTTAATATTCCAAATGATGTAAAAGTGTATGAAGCGGGATTTGTAGAGGAGTTAGATACACTTTTAGAAGATAAGGCTTATTCAGATATTTATCATGTAGTTAAATATCTACATGATAATCATATTTTAAATCACGAGATTAGAGAACTTTTTGAAAACTATAGTAATGAACCCCAAAGAATAGAGAAATTTATTAAAAACGGAGGAAAACCATGAAAATTATGCACATCTTGTTACTGAGTAGTCTACTTTTACTGTCGGCAAAAGCCTCTTCTATGGAAGAAGAGATGGCAAAAATGAAAGCAGAATTTGCTTCTTTTAAGCAAGAGCAAATGAGTGATTTTGATGCTTACAAAAAAGCACTTGATGCAGAGTATGAAGCCTATCAAAAAGAGTTACAAGTCTACTGGAGGGACCCAAAACTCTCAACAAAAACAGCATGGGTAAGTTATGATAAAAGTAAAAAAACCCGTTCAGAAGTTGATTTTGAGAAAAATACTGTTACAGTTGAGACAATAGCCTCTTCAGAGGAAGAAGCAGAAAGAAATCTTAAAAAATCACTCGCTTATGCAGTAGATTCAGATACTAAAAAAGTATCACAAACTGACCCTCTTCAAAAGAAAATTGCACAATTATCACAAGGTCCAAAAGTTGTATCTGCTAAAATAGACGCTCGACCTATTTTGTCAAATGTTGTTTTTAAAAAACCACCTACAAAACAAGAGCTGATTATTTATACTCAAAAAGTAGTTAAAAAAGAGAAGATAGTTACAAAACCATCTAAATTACCTAATCAAAAAATCTATAAAATTACAATAGCTTTACCAAAAGACACAACACTTAAACGCTCTCGTGTGTATCTTGAAGATGTAAGATCTAATTCTCAAAGATTTGAACTTCCTTTGCCTCTTATTTTTGCAATTATGCAAACAGAGAGTAACTTTAACCCTTTTGCAAAATCGCATATTCCCGCTTTTGGTTTGATGCAAATTGTACCAAAGAGTGCTGGTGTGGATGCCTATAGATTTTTAAAAAAAAGAGAAAGAATGCCAAGTGCGGCTTATCTTTACAATGGTACAAATAATATAGAGATGGGTAGTGCTTATTTGCATATTTTATATTATAGATATTTAAGAAAAATTAAAAATCCTCGTAGTCGAATGTACTGTACTATTGCAGCCTACAACACAGGTGCTGGAAATATTGCATGGGCATTTACTCGAAAAAATAATATGAGTAAGGCTGCACCAAAAATAAATGCACTTACTCCTGATGAAGTTTATAATCAACTTCTATCTGATCTTAAATATGATGAACCAAAGCACTATTTAAAACGAGTAAACAAACGAATGAGTGCATTTAATAAGGCTTATTAAAAGATGCAAATTGATTTTGATGATACTCTTTTAGAGCGATTTATACCGATAAGTTTTTCAGAATTAAAAAATAATTTAAAAGAAGAAAAGATAGTCGATGAAGAGCTTATAGAGCTTTTTTCTGATGCCTTAAGAAGAAACATTCATAAATATTTTTATGCAAAACTTCTTCAAATGAAAGAGAACTATAACTATTTTAATCCAGATAGAGATACTTTAAGCCTCACTCAGCATTCAAGCCTAGAACTTCAAGCATACGAAGATGAGTTTAATAGTGAAATGATAACTCTTTTAAACAATGCAAATTATGAAAGACTCTCACAAGAGGATTTACATAAAGCAGTCAATGAAAAATCCCCTTATGGTGTTGAAGTAAGTATTGATTTTGAGGAGTTTGAGTATATCTATCTCTATTTTCGTGGTAGTGCGATTAAAAAAGAGCGAAGAAGAGATATTAAAACACTCTACTTAAAAAAAGAGGAAGTTTCTACAAAAATATACAAAAGACTTTTCATTTTGTTTAAACTCAACAATAAAGAGAATCAGGTTTTTTTGAAGCTTTTTAAAAATATTCCTAGTGATGATTTAGAGATGCTCTTTCCAAATACAAAAGTAAAAATGACACTCTTTGATAAACTAAAACTAGCAGTAACTGGTGGCGGTGGTACAATTGGTGGAGTTGTGACACTTGTTGGTAAAATAGCAGTGCTTATTGACCCTATTGCCATTTTGATTGCGATTGGAGCTTTTGTAGGGATTCTTTGGAGACAAGTCAAATCAGTTTTTGACAATAGAGTGAAATATATGGCTAAATTAGCTCAAAATTTATACTTTTATAACCTAGATAATAATGCAGGTGTTATTAGTTATTTGGCAGATATGGCAGAAAATGAAGAGCTTAAAGAAGCATTTTTAGCATATATATTTTTACTTAAATCTGAAAAAGCACTGAATATTGATGCACTTGATAAGTTAATAGAAGAGTATATAGACTCTAAATATAAGATACCGATAGATTTTGAAATAGATGATGCAATGTCTAAATTAGTGAGAATGGGCTTAGTAAAACAGAACAATTTAGTTTATGAAGCTATATCGATACAAGAGTCGATAAAACAATTAAGTTAAACCGTTGACCTATTTTTAATCTCTATTTGATTATAATAGAGCTCTTAATAAATTAAAATAAAAAAGAGAATTGATGACACCAATACAAAGAGTAACCCAAGCGATTGATGAGATAAAAAAAGGTAACATGATTATCATGATTGATGATGAGGATAGAGAAAATGAGGGCGATTTAGTCTATGCCGCAGCCTTTAGTTCTCCAGAGCATGTAAACTTTATGGCAACTCATGCAAGAGGGCTTATTTGTGTAGCTCTCAGCAAGCAAATCGCTACTAGACTTGACCTAAATCCTATGGTAAGCTCAAATACTTCCTCTTATGAAACGGCTTTTACAGTTTCTGTTGATGCAAAAGATGCCTTGACTGGTATATCAGCAGGAGAGAGAGACGATACTATTCGTATACTTGCAAATCCTATTTCACATTCAGATGACCTTGTAAAACCTGGGCATATTTTTCCTCTTATAGCGAAAGATGGTGGAACACTGCTTCGAACTGGACATACAGAGGGCAGTGTTGATATTTGTCGTTTAGCAGGTTTAAGTGAAGCTGGTGTGATTTGTGAAATCATCAAAGAAGATGGAACTATGGCTCGTCGTGACGACCTTGACATCTTTGGTGAGAAGCATAACTTAAAAACTGTTTTTATCTCTGATATTGTAGAGTACAGACTTGCTAATGAGCGACTTATTAATGAAACAAAGGTAAAAGAGATAGAATTTTTTGGTGTGAAAGTTAAACAGCACACTTTTGAAGATCATGATGGCATTGAGCATACAGCCATAGAGTTTTATTCAGCTGGTGAAGTGGCAAATGTTAGAGTTCACAATGTTATACCAGATATAGACCTCTTACTCAATCAAAATAAATATAATCATTTAGTGAATTCTATAGAGTATTTAAAACAAAATAGTGGGCTTTTGGTTTTTATAAACAAAATGAATCACCAAGATAACGCTGCCCCAAAAGAGTTTGGTATTGGTGCTCAGATTATTAAATCATTTGGAATTTCTAAAATGAATCTTATTACATCTATGAAAGAGAGTACTTTTGTAGGTATTAGTGGATTTGGTTTAGAGGTAAGTGAAGTTATAAAAGTATAATTATATGCTAAAACTTGCTATCGTTTTAACACTTTTTTTGAGTGTTAATGCAAAAATGATAACAAGAACAAAGGTACAAATGGGTACTTTTGTAAACATCTCTTTAGATGAAAAAGATAAAAAGCACTTTAAAAAAGCTTTTCGTATTATAGATGATGTAGAAAAATCTCTCTCCTCTTTTAATGATAAATCACCCCTTTATAAACTCAATCAAAATAGATACACAAGACTTACTCCTTACCTTTATGAAGCACTGAAACTAAGCCAAAAATATTATGAAAATACAGATGGTTATTTTGATATCACAATTGGAAGCATTACAAAAGATGCTTATAGATTTGGTTTAAATGAGAGAGTTCCAACAAACAAAGAACTACATGATAATAATGTCTCGTTTAATGCTTTAATGTTCAATAAAGATGAGGCAAGGCTTAAAAACGGTATAAAAATAGATTTAGGGGGCATGGGAAAAGGGTATGGTGTCTCTAAAGTAGTGAAATATTTAAAATTACATGATATTTTAGAGGCAAAAATAGCTGCAAGTGGCGATATACGGTGCTTATTATCATGTAGAATTGAAGTGAATAATCCTTTTACAGATAAAGCTCTAGCATCTTTTAGCACAAGATATAAAGATATGGGAATAAGCACAAGTGGAAATTATGAACACTATGTAAAAACAAAAAAAAATAATCATCTCATAAATCCAAAAACAAAACAATCACAGCAAAATTTTATCTCCATAACTCTTATATCAAAACTGCCAAGTAGCGATTTGGATGCTTACACAACAGCTGTAAGTGTTATGCCAACAAAAAGAGCTTATGAGTTTTTAAACTCCTTGCCTCTTGGGTATATTGTTCTGCAAAGCAATAAAGATTTGATTGTTAGTGAAAATATTGATGATTATGTAGAAAATATTATACTCTCAAAAAGTAGCCAAAAAAGATAAAGAAATAGAAGCTCAAAAAGTACAAAAGATACTAATTTAATATAAGCAAAAAACTCCAAGCCATACAGTATCAATAAAGGTGAAAAAAGTTCGCCAAAGGCTATGAAAAATGAGACATAGATAAGCCATTTCATTTTTTGCGTATGTTTGTGCTTGGTGAAAATAAGAAAGTGTAAAACAACCATCACAAAAAGAGCAAAAACAAAAACATGGGGTAAAATGATTTTTAAAACTCCAGCAGTTGATTTTGCTGTGATAAATTTTTCTTCATTTCCTAAGTAATAATCCAGCACACCAGAAACACTAAAACCGATTTTCTCTTCAAAGAGTAAAACACTACTTATTAATAGCAGTATACTAAAAAGTAAAAAGTAAAGGATTGAGTATTTATATGCTTTTTGCAAAATTGAGCTTCCATAATGAGTAAATTATCATGTAGAATGATGTGATGTGCCAAATTAAATAAGTTGTGACATAAATGTTTATAAAACTTGGACTATAAAAGTAGGCAATACCTAAACTAAAAAGTGAACTAAGAGCTGTGAGCATTGTGAGATTAACCAACACAAGAGAGTAGGGGAGTTTATTAGAGAGTCTAATAAAAACAGTACTCAGTGTTAAAAGTATCATCATTATAAAAAATATTTCGGTATGAATAAACTCTAAAAATGAGGCTTTGCTTATTGGGTCTAAAAATTCATTTTCGTTTCCAAAAAGAGTATTTTTAATCTCACTTGCCCAAAGACCAAAGCTATTTTGTTTAACAAAAATATCAATTATCATGTAGAGTGCCATAAAGATGAGTAAACCACTCAAAATTGGACTCATACTTTTGTCTTTTTTAAGGTCTTTTATGAGAGTAAAACGCAATTATTTTCCTTTTAAAAGTTCATTGTAAAGAGCAAAAGCAAGACGAGAACCATCTGTGATACTTCTTGCACTAAGTGTCGCTCCTGTGATAGTTGGCACTTCACGATCAAGTCTAAGCATCTTACTTGTTGGAATGTTTTTAAATTGTTCATTCCACTGTTTTGTAGGGATATACTCTTGTGGTTCATTAAAAGCGATAATTTCTATGCCTTGAAGTGTACTTTTAGATATAAAGTAGAGAACAACTGCATTTTTAGAACGCACTTTTTTGTTGATAAGTATGCCATAACCTAAAATTTTGTTGTTCTCTTTTGCGGTATATATTCTATATATCTTAGTATCTAGTTTTACTTTTGCATTTTTTTGAATGCTGTTAAATCTATTTTTGTTTAGGAGAACATTTTTTTTACTAACTTGTGCATCTTGTGAGTAATTTTCCCTCATCGCATCGATTGGCGAAATAAGAACTTTTGCTTGAAGTAAACTTGTAAATACAAGAAAATATACAATCCATACCTTTTTCATTTTCTCTCCCTTAAAAAATAAAGCCCATAGAAAGACTTGTTATTTTATCTGTGTTACTAGCTGTTTTAGATAAAACATAATCAGCTTTAAGCACTACTTGAGGATGAGGGAAGAAATTTAGACCAAACGATGTATTTTTAGTAGTCTCTCCACTTGTTCCATCTGCTCGTTTTGCTTGTGGTGTTAACTCTTCATACTGTACAAAAAGAGGCAGTTTTGTATCGTAACTTGTTAAAGATAAAATATCATAACTAGCATTTAAATAGCCTCCATTTGCTTCTTTTACTTGGACACCTGTTGTACCAGAGCGAGAAGTTTGTGTATAAGTCCCATAAACTCTTGCAGCATCTTTTTTGAAGTCTATATGAGTATCCCATATCACAATATCAGCATCATTATAGAGTGAAGCACCTGCCATAAGACCATTTATACCTGTATAATCAACTCTTACAATTGCTGCAAGTTTTGGGTCTTGTACTTCAAAAGAACCGCCACGACCCTTTCTTAGCCACTTGTCACCACCTGCATCGTTTGGCTGTAAGGCAGTTGTGAGTGCTACCTTATACTCAACTCCTTGTGTTATCTCACCATATGCCATAGCTCCACTCTCATGCCATGTTGATGGAATGAGATAATAAGCTGTTTTTGGACGCTGTACTGTTGTAAAAAGAGTAGGTTCATGTTGTTCGTTAATAAGTCCCATAGGCATAAGCATATTACCAACTCTAAGGTTAAAGTTTTTATTAACTAAAAAGTCAAGATACATAAACTCGACAATAACTTCATCACCACTACCACTAGCCGTTACACCACCACCCTCGTACTCTATCTCTGTATTTAAGATGATATTATCAGAAAATTTATATCCTAGATATGTGATGAGTCTTTTTACCTGTGTCTCAGAACTGTTAGTTCCATCTGCTTTATTAGTATTTGAGTAGTACATCTCACCATATCCACCAACACTTAAAGGTGATTTTGAGTAGTAAACTTTTGATGCAGCATGACCAAGTCCACTGTGTGATTTTGTAGTATCTACCGTTGTGTAATTAAACCCAGTTTTAAGGTCGCTTGTCTCATCTACAAGGGCTTGTGTTGTTTCCTTAAGCTCTTGTAGCTCTTTTTTTAACATCTCTATATCTGCTTTATCATCTGCATACAATGTAGCACAAAGCAGTAAAACTGTTGTTAATGCTAATGTGATTTTCGTTTTCATATTTTTTCCTTATTAGTTGTAAATGATTTTAATAAGTATTATCATAATCATTTGTTTATACAGAATTCTACACTAATTTTATTATTATGTCAATAGTTATGATAATCATTTTCAATTAAATTTCAATTAACTTTAAAATATGGTATAATTTTTATTATTTTCTCAAGGATAGTTATGATTGGTATTGACCTTATAAAAACTGCACGTATGGATAAGTTTATGCAGAAGTTTGGTGAAAAAGCATTAAAAAAGTTTTTATCTGAAGATGAAATTTTACTTGTGAAAAATTATAAAACAGCTGCTGGATTTTGGGCTGTGAAAGAGGCTACATCTAAAGCTTTAGGGGTAGGGATAGGAAGTGATTGTACTTTTCATGATATTACGATAACAAAAACTCAAAAAGGTGCTCCAAAGATAGAGTTTTCACAAGGAGTACTTGAAAAATTTAAGATTAAAGATACAAGTGTTTCTATTACCCACGATGGCGAATATGCCATAGCTGTGGTAGCGATAGAGAAGTTATAAGACTCATCCACCACCGACAAAATCTAAAAGTTCTACCTTATCACCATCTTTTAGCTGGTGTTCATTCCATTTATCTTGTTTAACAATATCCATATTTACAGCTGCTGCCATAACTTTTCCTTCTAAAGATAAAGCTTGTAACAATTGAGCAACAGTTGTATTTTCCTGAAACTCCTTTGTCTCACCATTGATAACTATATTCATTTTTTCTCACTTTTTTTGGCTAATTGTAACTTATTTTATTGAATTGATAATCAATAAATGATATACTACCAAAAATCTAGTAGATAAATAATTATAAAAGTGTAAAAATGAAAAATTATAAAGAACTTCTCAAGTATTCTAAAACTTTATCGATTTTATATGTTGAAGATCATGAAAGCCTTAGGTTGTCAACACATGATATATTAAAACACTATTTTGATGTCGTTTATTCAGCTAAAGATGGTTTGGAAGCTTTAGAATATTATGATAAATATCATTTTGATTTGATATTAACTGATATTAGTATGCCTAGAATGGATGGAGTAGAGTTAATTGAGAAAATCTATGAAAAAAATCCATCACAAGTTATTCTTGTTATTTCTGCACATGAAGAATCTGATTATTTACTCCCTTTAATTAATTTAGGTGTCCAAAGGTTTGTTAGAAAACCTTTAGACATTGAGGAACTAACAGGTGCTCTCATTGTTGCTTCAAAGAAGATACTACAAGATAGAGAGCGTAAAAATAGTAATCAACAAGTCATACTTGAATTTACTGATAAAGTTTATTATGATAAAAAAAATATGTCACTACATGATAATGGTGAAAATATTTACTTAACAAAGTATGAAATGATGTTTTTAAATTTGTTATCAACAGAAGTAGGGAAGATTTATTCAAATGAGGATATTGTCTCTTATTATAAATCTCTTGATAGTACGATAGATGGTGACAATATTAGAAAATTGGTTTCAAAACTTCGCAAAAAACTTTCAGAAAATATTATCGAAAGTATTTATGCTGTAGGATATAGACTTATCAGTTTTAGAGAAAAACTACAAGTTTAATTACTATATTTCCATTTATTGTTTTTATACTCTATATGAGTATCAACAGGAGTATTTGCATAATTGACAAGTATCTTGGTTGCTGATTCTTTTTTCACAATAAGTAATCTTTCATCTTTTAAGAACTGTTTTAAAGACTCTTCATCTGCTGAAATAATTTCCTCTTTTTTAGGTACAACTACAGGCTCGACTTTCTCTTTAATTTGCTCTTGTTTCTTTTCTATTTCTTCATCAACAAAAAGAACATCAAGCAGACCATCAACAAATTCATACTTATTGAAAGGAATTAAATCTTCAGGCTGTTCACCGATTCCAATATAGAGTATAGGAATCTCTAAGGCATAAGCAATACTAAAAATACTACCACCTTTTGGTGTACCATCAAGTTTAGTGATAATAACACCATCAATACCTATCATATCTTTAAATGCTTTTGCTTGAACAATAGCAGAGTTACCTTGTGTTCCATCAATAATAAGTATAGTACGATGAGGAGCACCATCATGTGCTTTAGCACAAACTTGTTTTATTTTTTTAAGCTCATTTGCAAGATTTTTTTGAGTATGAAGACGACCAGCTGTATCGATTATGACATTGTCAAAGTTTTTTGACTTTGCAGAATCAATAGTATCATAGGCAACAGCAGAAGAATCATGCCCCTGTTTTGAAGCAATGATTGGAATATCTAATCTTTGTGACCATAAAGTAAGTTGTTCAATTGCTGCAGCTCTAAAAGTGTCACCAGCTCCTAGAATTACTTTTTTACCATTGTTTTTATAATGTTGTGCTAGTTTAGAAATGGTTGTAGTTTTTCCTGCACCATTCACACCCACAATAAGTTCTACAAAAGGAGCAGTAAATTCAGGCTCTTCATATTTTGTCCATGCTAGTGTTGCTAAAAGTTTTGAGCGCAAGATTTCTCTATCTATTTTTTCTTGATAGGTTTGCTCTAAAATAATCTCTACTAAGGCATACTCAACATCTGCTTCGAGTAAAATATCTTCAAGTTCATCTTTTGTGAAAAAAATTTTCTTTTTAGGGGCAACTGTTTTAATCGCATCAACTGTTTTGTTGAGTGATTCTTTAAACCAATCTGTCATCTATTTTCCCAATGCTCTTTTGATATCACTCTCGACAAACTCTTCTTCTACCATTCCAAGATAGTGTTTTACTAATTTTCCATCTTTAAAAATAGCCATAATAGGAATAGGAAAGTTGCTTGGAAGGTCTAGGCTTGTAGCCATTGCATTTACTAAACGACGATTTTGATTTGAGTTTACAAGTGTATAATCTGCAGTATATTTTTCTCTAAAATCTTGAAGTTTTTGATTTGGAAGATTTTCTTCTATAGTGACACCAATAACAATCAAATCATCTTTAAATTTTTTCTTTAAGGCACTTAAATGTGGTGCAGTCGCACGACAAGGTGGACACCATGTTGCAAAAATATCAAATATGACAACTTTACCCTTTGCCCCTTCTAATGTATAGCCATCTGTAGTTTTTGTAACTACATATTGTTTACTATCAAGTCCTGTAAGTACATATTCGTTACTGTTGTGGCTCATAATATTGTTGGCACTTGGTGCTGATGCACTTTCTGAAGATTTGTTACTTTTTTCCTTAGAACAGGCTTGAGTAAGTAAGCTAAATGCAAGTAGAGTTGAAAAAATAGTAGTCTTTAACATGTTAGTAAATACCTTTTAAATGATTTTTATGTAAAATATGTGAAATTATAGCCACAAAGATTTAATATGACTCTAACAAAGACTACATTTAGAAAAAATTGTTTAAATAAATTACAAAACAGTTCGCAACATAATGAATTATATAAGAAACATTTGCTTAATAGAAAACTATTAAAGATACTATCTAATATGAAAAATAAAAAAATACTTTTTTATTATCCTTTACCTTTAGAGTCAAATATTCTTAACACTTTATATAAAATGCGTAAAGTTTCAGAGGTATATATTCCATTTATGGAAGGCCAAAGTTTTAAAATGGTACCATTTAGATTACCACTAAAAAAGAAAAAATTCGGTATTTACGAAGCAGGAAATACCCATAAAAATATTAATAAAATTGACATAGCAATTATACCTGCCATCGGTGTTGATGGTAATTTACAAAGGGTTGGTTTTGGAAAAGGAATGTATGATCGTTTCTTTGAAAAATTACAAAGAAAACCTTATACTATTTTTGTACAAAATGAACTTTGTTATACTAAAGAATCTATCTGCGATGTTCATGATATCGCTTGTGATTTATTATTGACACCAACAAGTAGGTCTATAAAGGCTAGTGTGATTAAAAAAGGAAGTAGATAATGTTAAATGAACTGCTCTCAGGGGGTTCAGTTGCTATAGTGAGTGGTGTTGTGGGATTTTTAATATCCAAAAAAATAACGGCTGCAAACTTTGAAGTATATGTACAACAGGCGAAAGCAAAAGCAATTGCTATCGATAATGAGGCTCAAACACTCCTTGAACGTGCACATTTAAAGTCACGTGAAATAGAAATGGAAGCGAAAAAGCAGTACGAAAGTGCTAAAGAGAGAGCAAAAGCTGATTTACACCAAAGAGAAAATACTCTTTTACATGATAAAGAGAATTTTCAACGATATAAAGAGATAGAAGAGAAAAAAATACAGTTAGATACAAGTGTATTACATTCTAATAAAATTAATGTTGAGCGAAATGAAAAATCTTTGGAACTACTCAAAAAAAAGTATGAACAAAAATTAGATGAAGCTGTACACTCAATAGAACATAGTGCGGGTATGACGAAAGAAGAAGCAAAGACTTTATTGCTTCAAAATATAGAAGAAAAATCTCGTGCCGAAATCTCACATATTGTAAGACGTTATGAAAATGAGGCAAAAGAAGAGGCTGAGAAAAAGGCTAACTTTATTTTAGCACAAGCAACAAGCCGTTTTGCAGGTGAGTTTGCTTCTGAGCGTTTAACTAATTTAGTACATTTGGAAAATGATGAGCTTAAAGGTCGAATCATTGGAAAAGAGGGGAGAAACATAAAAGCATTAGAGACACTTTTAGGTGTTGACATTGTGATAGATGATACTCCAAATGCTATCTTAGTAAGTAGTTTTAATCTTTATAGACGAGCAATTGCAACAAAAACATTGCAACTTCTTATAGAAGACGGAAGAATTCAGCCTGCTCGTATTGAAGAGATATTTAAAAAAGTTTCTGACGAGTTTGAAGCAGCAATTTTGGCAGAAGGTGAAGAACTTATTGCTAGTATGAATATTGGTGTAATGCATCCAGAACTTATGAAGCTTATTGGTCGTTTAAGGTATCGAGCAAGTTATGGACAAAATGCTCTTGCTCATACTCTTGAAGTTGCCCATTTAGCGGGTATTATGGCTGCTGAGATGGGTGGTGACCCTATTTTAGCAAAAAGAGCAGGGCTTTTACATGATATTGGTAAGGCATTAACTCATGATCATGATGGAAATCATGTAGATTTAGGTGCAGAGATTTGTAACCGTTATAATGAAAGCAGTGTGGTTATAAATGCTATTTATGCTCACCATGGACAGCAAGAAATAAATAGTGTAGAGTGTGGTGCTGTTTGTGCTGCGGATGCATTATCAGCTGCTCGTCCAGGTGCGAGACGTGAAGTACTAGAGAGTTTCTTAAAGCGTGTGACTGAGATAGAAGATATCGCTTCGTCACATTCGGGTGTTAGACAAGCTTATGCTATTAATGCTGGACGTGAAGTAAGAGTTATTGTAAATGCAACACTCATTAATGATGATGAATCTGTTTTATTGGCAAGAGAAATTGCTAAAGAGATAGAAGAGAGAGTACAGTATCCTGGTGAAATTAAAGTTAATGTCATTAGAGAGAGTAGAGCAGTAGAATTTGCAAAATAAGTAGCTACATTTAGTCTACTTTAATGCAAATAGCAGTATAATTCTGCAATTTTTAATACAAGGGAGCGCACTCATGGGTGAACCGTTTACTTTTTTTGGTGTTATATCTGAAAATCATGATTTTCTATTCGTAACACATATGTTACTTTCAGCACTGCTTGCAATTGTTTTAGTGAAAATGGCTATGTCTAATTTACAGCTTGTACCAAAAGGAACACAAAACCTTATGGAAGCTTATATCTCTGGAGTTCTTTCTATGGGAACTGATGTTATGGGGAAAGAGAATGCACGTAAATATGTAGCATTAGTTGGAACTATAGGTCTCTTTGTTGGAATTGCAAACCTTATAGGAATTGTTCCTGGTTTTGAAGCTCCTTCATCTAGCTTAAATATGACATTGACATTAGCATTGACTGTTTTTGTTTATTATAACTATGTTGGTATTAAGCAGCATGGTGTTATCGCTTATTTTAAACACTTTACTGGTCCTGTATGGTGGTTAGCATGGTTAATGTTTCCTGTTGAAATAGTGTCACACTTTTCTCGTATTATTTCTTTGAGTTTCCGTCTTTTTGGTAATATCAAAGGTGACGATATGTTTTTGGCTGTAATGCTTATGTTAGTGCCATGGGTTATTCCAATGGTTCCGTTTGCTTTATTGACTTTTGGAGCATTTTTACAGGCATTCATTTTCATGATGCTTACATATGTTTACCTTGGTGGTGCTGTCGCTATTGAAGAACACTAGGTTTTTAGGTAATGCAAAAAGATATATTTGATAGAATGATAAGCTTTTTGCTAGGGGCATCATGGGGATTAGCTCTCTTTGGTGCTTTTATTATTTTTAATACTTTCCTTTTCTTAGGTTTTAGTTTTTCACTCTTTCTTACAATCTTTTATCTTTTTTTTATATTCATGTTGATTTTAGCTTTAGATGCTTTTTCCATTAATAGAAAACGATTAGAAGAAGCAAAAAAGCAGACTGAACTTTTAGAAAAGATTGCTCAACATTAAATTTTTTTGTTTTTTACCATTGATAAAACCATCTGTATATTCATTCCATCATTTTTGAAACCTTCATCTTGACAGGATTCACATTTATCTCCCATTGGACAAATATCATTATCTAGTAACTTTTCTAAAGTATTGAAATTATTTTCTTTTATGCAATTTGCAATATCTTGCACTGTTAAACTATTGCATACACATATCTCTGTATCTAAATTTATCATAGGGACTCCGTTGTATTGGTTACATATTGTAAGTAAAATAAGTTTAAATCTAGATTACACAAATTTTACACATAAGATGGCTAAAATCTTCATAAAGTATTCATATTCAGATGATATACTCTTGCTAATAATTTAAAGGAAAGTGAAATATGAGAACATTACTTAAAATATATATGATGATACTTGTGAGTGCAACTCTTGCATATTCAGGTGATTTTTTAATGCCAGACCAAGCTTTTAAGCCTTATGCTAAAGTGAATGATAAGGCACAAGTAGAAGCTGGTATTGTTTTAGGCGAAAAAATATATCTTTATGAAGAACAATTGAAGATTGATATTGAAGAAGGTAGTGGTGTAAATATAGCCAGTATAGCATCACCTGAAGCTGTTGATCATCATGGTGATATGGTCTTTTATAAAGCACCAAAATTTGTCTTAAATTTGACAAAAAATAGTGATGTTAGTGGAATAGTAGATGTGCTTGTAAATATTGCATATCAAGGGTGCTCAGATGATGGTTTATGTTATGAACCAAGTATGAAGAGTTTTACTCTTAGTGTAGATAGTTCAAAACTTTCTCTCTCAAGCCAAAAACTAGACTCTTTACCAAGTCTAAGTAAGCAGAAAGTAGATACTAAAGTAGTGAGTGAAGAAAAATCACAAACTGATACAATAGCCGACACTATCAAGTCAGGTAATATTTTCATTATATTACTTACATTTTTTGGTTTTGGACTACTTCTAGCAATGACTCCATGTGTTTTTCCTATGATTCCTATTATCTCCGGACTTATTATTTCTCAAGGAAAAGGGCTTACAACTAAAAAAGCATTTGCTTTGTCCATTACTTATGTTTTGGCAATGGCAGTTGCTTACACAATTGCTGGAGTACTTGCCGGTTTATTTGGGGCAAACCTTCAAGCAGCACTACAAACTCCATGGGTAGTCTACTCTTTTTCTTTTATCTTTGTCGCTCTTGCTTTTAGTATGTTTGGCTTTTATGAGTTGAAACTTCCAGATGCTTTTGTGTCGAGAATTAGTTCGAAAAATCATAGTTCAGGTTATGTGGGTGTAGCAGCTATGGGATTTTTGTCAGCTCTAATTGTTGGTCCTTGTGTAGCTGCTCCTTTGGCTGGTGCATTAGTTTATATTGGGCAAACGGGGGATGCTTTACTTGGTGGAATGGCACTATTTAGTATGAGTCTTGGTATGGGAATGCCTCTGATTGTTGTTGGTGTAACTGCTGGTAAGTTTATGCCAAAACCAGGTGATTGGATGACTATGGTTTCAGCTGTTTTTGGTGTTGTGATGTTAGCAGTTGCTATTTGGATGCTTGAAAAAATTGTCGACCCTTCTGTAACTATGATAATGTATAGTGTCTTAGGTATTGGTTTTTCACTCTTTTTAGGTGTGTTTGAGCGAGGTGGACATTTCTTTAAACATAGTGTTGCAATGATAATTTTTATCTATTCTATCTCCTTATTTATTGGTTTTTTAGCTGGATCTTCAAGTATGACAAAACCTTTAGGGTTTTTAAATACTCCAGTTGTAGCAAGTGCTGTAGGTGTTAGGGAAAAAAATGTAGAGTTTCAAGTTGTAACATCATTAGAAGAACTCGATACTATTTTACAAGCAAATAAGGGCAAAAAAATCATGCTTGATTTTTCGGCTGATTGGTGTACATCTTGTAAAGAGTTTGAAGAAGTAACTTTTGTCGATAAAGATGTAAGAACAAAAATGAATGAATTTGTACTTATTCGTGCTGATGTTACAGATAATGGTGAAAAAGAGAAGGCTCTAAGTCAAAAATATGGTGTTTTTGGACCTCCAGCGATTCTGTTTTTTGATAAAAACTTAGAAGTGAGAGAAGCTAAAACAATTATAGGTTTTACAGAGCCAGATGAGTTTTTAAATCATTTAAATAAGCTATAAAAGAGTTTCGATGAAAAAAATATTAATAATCATGACTTTTCTAGCTAGTTCACTTTTTGCTCAAATGAACTGGATAGGTGATTTAGAAGATGCTTACGATAATGTAGAAACTAACAAGAAAATAATCATGGTAATGCTTTCGCAAAAAGGCTGTCCCCCTTGCAAATATATGAAAAGTATTGTCTTCAAAGACGATAAAGTAATTAAAGAGTTTAATAAAAGTTTCTTAGCTGTAGAGTTAGATATCCATGAAGATGCAGTACCTCTAGAGTTGGAAAATTTTGGGACACCTACATTTTACTTTCTAAATGCAGATGAGGAAATTTTAGGTAGATTTGTTGGATATAAAAATGAGAAAGATTTTTTAGATGAGTTGGATACTGTGTTAATGCTAGAGTAGTTCTTCAACTATTTTAGCCACATTTTTAGAACTTCCACTCTCTAAATAAGCTCTTAAATCTTTAGAGTCTTGTAAAAAAGTATCACGATTATAATTTTTAAAAGATTCTAAAAGATTCTCTACTGTTACATCATCTTGAATAAACTCAGGGTGCATAGGTCTGCCATATTTTTTGACAAACATAATATTTCCAAGTCCTGCATGATCTAACTTAACCAATAAACTACCAATAAAATAATCAAATGGTTTTGCAATGTAACTTAAAATAAATGGAATTCCAATAATAGAAGCTTCTAGGGTCGCAGTGCCACTACAAATAAAAGCAAAATCGGCTTTTAAAAGTTCTTCATGTGCATTATGTTTTATCTCAAAATCGGACAAGTCACCATAAAGACTTTGTATCTCTTCATCACTAAATATTTTAGGAATAATAACAGTTGCCTTAACTTTTAGTTTTGCTCTTACTTCTTGATAAATAGGCATTAATTTACCAATCTCAGCCTTTCTACTACCTGGCATAAAGACAATACTCTCAACATTATCATGTAGAGATGTCTTAAACTCTTTGATTTGGTCAAGTAGTGGATGACCTACATAAGTTATGGGGGCATTTTTTGGATAATATTCAGGCTCAAAAGGCAAGATAGAACAGAGTTTATCTATAGTTTGTGCTAAAACAGGGATGCGCTTTTTCTTCCATGCCCAAGCTTGAGGTAAGATATAGTAAATAATCTCTTTATTTGGATATTGTTTTTTGATTTTTTTAGCAAGTGGTAGATTAAAACCAGATGAATCAATCAGCAAAACTTTATCAGCCTCTTGTGCCAAATCAACCATCTGTGCATTGAGTTTAAAGAAAAATGGTAGTTTTGTTAAAACATCCGCAAAACCCATAATTGCAAGACTTCTAAGGTCGATTATTGGTTTACCAAGCTCTTTATCAAATATACCAATAAACTCCGTATCTTGAGTAAGCTCTTTTTGCAATGATTTAAGGTGAACATTGGCTGAGTGTTCAAGTGCAGATACTAAAATCTTCATGCTAATTCCTATGCTATAATTACGACATTATATCTAAGGTGGTCTGAAATGGTTATATCAAATGCAATAGTTTGTGATGTGAATGGTGAAAGAGAACTTGATGTTCGTATTGAAAATGGTGTTGTAACAGAACTTGGTAAAGCTCTTAGTGATGAAAAAATTATAGATGCTCAGGGTGCATATCTTTTGCCTTCTCTAATTGATACTAATGTAAGACTTCAAGATGCTTCTTTAAATGCTAAAAATATTAAAGATATTCATGATGAAGCACTTCGTGGTGGAGTAGGGCATATTGTTTTAAATGCTGATAGTCAACCAGCTATTGACAATGAAGTGGTGTTGGAGTTTGCACAAAATGGAATCAAAAATTTAGATGGTGTTAAAATCGATTTGATGCTTAATACATTAAAAGAGGATATGACTCTGAGTAATATTGCTATTTTACTCAAAAAAGGAGCAATTGTTCCCTATATGAGTACTATAGCAAAAAATGATTTAGCCATTAAAATAGCCCAATATGTACAGATGTATAAAACTACTCTGTTTTGTAAAGCAGAGGATAATTCACTTATCAAAGCTGGTGTAATGCTTGAGGGTGATATTAGCTCAAAACTAGGTCTAGCAGGTATTCCAGAGCTTAGTGAAGTACTTCATGTCTCTCGTATGATAGAGATAGCAAGATATTTTAAAATCGATATCTTATTTAAGTCTATAGCATCTCCTCGGTCCATAGAACTCATTAGTAAAGCAAAGTTAGAAGGTGTAAAAGTTCAATGTGAAGTCTCTATTCATCATTTACTTAATTCCGATGAGGCTTGTGAAAATTTTAACACGACAGCGAAACTAAATCCACCTTTAGCATCTATACATGATATTTCACTCCTTCAAGAAGCTTTACGAAATGGTGCAATTGATATTTTAACTACTTTACATCAACCAAGTTCTCCTGTAAATAAAGAAGTGGCATTTTATGATGCTGCTTATGGATGTGAAGCACTAGGCGATGCTTTACCACTCTACTACACAAAACTTGTAAAATCTGGACTTATATCAATGCCAGAATTAATCAAACTAACAGTGGCAAACCCTGCAAAAGTTTTAGGATTTGAAGCAGGAGAGATAGTTGTTGGAAGAAAAATGGATTTACTCCTTTTTGATAGCAATAGAGAAAATATTATTAACAATAAGCAATCACTTTATGATAGCGAAAGTTTAATGGGAAAAGTTACCTTCTTAAGATAACTTTTTCTCCTCCTACCACTTTAATATTCACGAAAATTATAAAAATCTTCATTTCTTCTTCATAAAAAAATATTATACTTCTGAAAATTAAGAATCATAATAGATTGTATGAAGAGGATTTTAAATGTATTTACAAAATAGTATTAGAATTGAAAATTTATTGCAAAACAATTCTTTTGATTTTAAAAGAAAATTAGTAGGCTCAATTATTAAAGGTCCAATAGATGGTGCTACATTAAAATTGAAGGATGCTAATGGTAAGCTGATAGCTTCAACAATTCCCCAAAAAGGAGTTTTTAGTTTTCATGAACAAAATTTTACAAGTGATTATTATACAATCGAGAGTGTAGGGGGAACTTATGATGATAAAACAATGAAAACTCTTGCAAAAATTGGTTTTCCTCAAGGACTTTCTACACTTTTAAGTACCGCAAAATTACAAGCAATTTTAAAAAATAATGAGTCCATTATAATTACTCCAGAGACAACTATTTTTACAGCGCTTGTTATAAATAACATAAACAATGGTATGAAGATAGAAAGCGCCATAGCGGAAGCTTATACGTTGGTTACTTCAGCTATGACTAAAAATTCAAGGGATATTTTAACACTCTAATTATTTACCAATAATTTTATTTTGCTAGGATTTGTAGAGCGATTGAAAATGTATTATTTGGCATTGAACAAAATTTCAAATATTAATCAATTACATTTTATGTCATGTGATTGTTGCTACGATTTGTTAGCTTTTTACTAATGTCAATATCATTTTATGACTTTAATGTTCTTTTTATATTCTTCTATATGTTTTTTTATTAATATTTTTTAAACACTGCTCCCGTTCGCTTGATATTCTGTCATTTTTTAGATTATTATTCTTAAAGAAAAAATGTCCTTTAAATAGAGGTATTCATTATGGAGATAAAAAAGAAGTTGATTTTCTCGGAGTAAAGTACCTTTTAATCCACTCAATAGAATCTGTATAAAAATAGCTTACCACTCTTATGCTATGAAAGCGATTGAATTTAACTGTATTGGCTACAATTCCATCTAAGTGATTAACGTTTAGATAATCTTCTAGGGTGAGACACTTTTTATCAAAAAGTTTTTAATTGCTGTCCCTATATTGTCATCATCCTCTGAAATGCTTACGCCTGAGCGAGAATAAATAACCTCGATGCCAGCAAAAGTTGTTAGCTCATCCGTAAATTTATAAGGAAGGCTAAAAGTTTAGAAAGTTTATTTATCATGTAGTCTTTTTTAATTTTGAGTGTGCAATTATAGGGTATAATTCTTAAATATTAAACAAGGTTATTTCATTTGAGTGCACAACAATTTACCCATTTACATCTCCATACTGAATACTCTCTCCTAGATGGAGCCAATAAGCTCTCGAACCTCATCCCTCGTATCAAAGAGCTTGGTATGGAGAGTGTTGCCATGACAGATCATGGTAATATGTTTGGAGCTATTGACTTTTACAAACAGATGAAATCGGCTGGACTTAAGCCTATTATTGGGATGGAAGGTTACATTCATAATGGTGACACTCTTGATGATAAAAGTACAAAACAGCGTTTTCATGTTTGTCTTTATGCTAAGAACAAAAAAGGGTATGAAAACCTTATGTACCTCTCATCTCAAGCATTTATTAATGGATTTTACTATTTTCCTCGTATTAGTAAAAAATTGCTTCGTGAGTATTCTGAGGGGATTATCTGTTCCTCTGCTTGTCTTCAGGGTGAAGTAAGTTGGCACTTAAACTTGTCAAATGAGCGAAATGTTAAAAATGGAGCTTTAGGGTATGATGGAGCTATAGAAGTAGCACGAGAGTATCAAGATATTTTTGGGGATGACTTTTACCTTGAACTGATGCGTCATGGTATTGGCGACCAACTTTATATAGATGAAAACATACTTAAAATTTCTCGTGAGACTGGCATAAAAGTCTTAGCAACAAATGATACTCACTACACATATCCTGATGATGCACAGTACCATGAAGCTTTTATGTGTATTGGGATGAATAAACTTTATGATGATCCAAATCGTATGCGCCATTCCGTTCACGAATTTTATATTAAAAGCCCTGAGCAGATGGCGATGCTTTTTGCAGATATACCAGAAGCAATAGAACATACTCAAGAGATAGTTAACAAAATAGAAGATTATGTGCCTATTGTAAAAACTCCAACACCTCCAAATTTTAAGTTTACCAAAGAGTATGCAAAAAAAGAGGGATTAAATATCGACCATGAAGATGATGCTCCTTTAGCAGCTGATGCAAGTGAGGATGATAAAAAGCTTCATATGATGGCGGCAGATAAAAATGATGCAGAGTATTTTATACTTAAGTGTCGTGAAGGTTTAGAGAAACGTTTAAAAATCGTACCGTCAGAGCGACATCAAGAGTATAAAGATAGATTAGAGTTTGAGATGCAAATTATTAACTCTATGAAGTTTCCTGGCTACATGATGATTGTATGGGATTTTGTTATTGAAGCTAAGAGAATTGGAGTAGCTGTTGGACCAGGACGTGGTTCAGCTGCTGGGAGTTTAGTTGCCTATAGCTTAGAAATTACAGATATTGACCCTATGAAATATGATTTGCTATTTGAGCGATTTTTAAATCCTGAACGTGTAAGTATGCCCGATATTGATATGGATTTTGAACAAGCTCGTCGTGGTGAAGTTATTGATTATGTAGTGCAAAAATATGGTCGTAATCAAGTAGCTCAAATTATTACCTTTGGTTCTCTGCTTGCAAAAGGAGTTATCCGTGATGTTGCTCGTGTTTTAGATATGCCACTCTCCAAAGCTGACGCAATGGCTAAACTGATTCCTGATGAGCTTGGTATTACACTCAATGGACTAACAAAAAATGGTGAATTTAAAGGTGGTGCTTTTCAAAAAGAGCCTAAATTAGTAGAACTAATCGATACAGACCCTGATGCCTCAAGAGTATGGGAATTTGCAAAAAAGCTAGAAGGACTTAAACGAAATGCTGGTATGCATGCCGCTGGTGTTGTAATATCTAATGAAGAGCTTTGGAAAAAAACACCAATTTATAAGCCAAGTGGTGAGACAACTTTTGTAACACAATACTCTCTAAACTACATGGAAGATATTGACCTTATTAAGTTTGACTTCTTAGGACTCAAAACTCTTGATGTTATTAACAATGCCATTAAACTTATTAAACGTCGTTATGACAAAACAATAGAGTGGCATACGATTGATGAAAACGACCCTAAAGTATATGAAGTTATTCAAACAGGTGAGACGGTTGGAATGTTCCAGATAGAGAGTTCTGGTATGCAGGATTTGAACAAACGACTTAAACCATCAAACTTTGAGGATTTAATTGCGGTCTTGGCACTGTATCGTCCTGGTCCTATGGAGTCTGGAATGCTTGATAACTTTATTGAGCGTAAGCATGGTCGTAAAGAGATTTTTTATCCTTTTGAAGAGGTTAGTTTTGATTTACTAAAAGATACACTTGGCCCAACCTATGGAATGATTGTTTATCAAGAACAGGTTATGCAGATTGTTCAGATTATTGGTGGTATGAGTCTTGGTGGTGCAGATATTGTCCGTCGTGCTATGGGTAAGAAAAAAGTTGAAGAGATGGAAAAATACAATCGTCTTTTTTCTGAAGGTGCACAAAAATTAGGACTTGATTATGGTCTTGCGAGTGATCTCTTTAAACTTATAGAAAAGTTTGCTGGGTATGGATTTAACAAATCTCACTCTGCGGCATATGCAATGGTTACATTTCAGACTGCATGGTTAAAAACTTACTATCCAAACGAGTTTATGGCGGCACTTTTAACATCAGATAAAGATAATACTGAAAAAGTAGTACGCTATATTGATGAAGTTAAACGAATGGGCATTGAGCTTGGCCCTCCTGATATTTGTAACTCACAATTAGAGTTTTCTGCTATTACCGAAGATGGAAGAGATATAGTTCTGTTTGGACTTGGTGGAATAAAAGGTGTTGGTGAAGCTGCTATTCATGTTATGCTTGAAGAGAGAGAACGTAATGGTGATTATCAATCATGGCAGGATTTTGTAAACCGAATTGAACCATCTAAAGTGAACAAGCGAGTTATAGAAGCCATTATAAAATCGGGTGGATTTGATAGATTTGGATACTCAAGAAAGGCACTACTTGACCAGATAGAACTGATTGTAGATGTTGCCAAAAAATCAAGTGAAGCAAAGAAAAATGCTATTGGTTCTTTGTTTGGTGATGATGAAGATATTACTACCGTTGAATTAAAACTGACCAATTCACCAGAATATGAACTTAAAGAGATTTTAGAGTTTGAAAAAGATACTTTAGGCTTTTATGTAAGTGGTCACCCTATGGATGATTACCGTGAAGAGATGAATGAGTTAAATTATACACTTTCATCTGAGATAGAGAGTATTAAAGATGGTTCATTTGCTATATTTATTGGTAAAGTTGAAGAGGTACAAAAAAAGACAAGTAAAAAAGGGAATCAGTTTGGGATTGTGAGTCTTATGGATTTTCATGGAAATGTCGAAATTATGCTTTTTTCAGATAAGTTAGAACAATTAAGTGTTATGGACTTAGAAGAGCCAGTTGCATTTAAGGCAAAGATTACTCATACAGAGATGTTTACACGTATTGGTGTTACAAAAATAATGACACTTAAAGAGGCGAAAAAAGAGACGAAAAAGGTTAAAAAAGAGATTCAAGAAAAACCACCAGAACCTCTAAATTTAGCGGTAAGACTTGATAACGACACAAATATATTAGAGCATCTTTATGCAATGATTAGACAGCATCCAGGAAATAGACCACTTAAGATTACGATTGTCTCAAAACTTCATAATGTGGTGATTGATTCTGCTATCCGAGTTGATAGTAAAATCATAACGGTTTTAGATGGCAATCAAGCCATAGATATTTTAGAAAATTAAGGAGATTAAATAATGAAAAGTAAAATTTTGGTTTTTGTTCAATTTGCAACTATAATGATAATGTTATTACCTTTAGGCACACCAACAACATTCCTTTATAGTGGTTTATTTTTTATAGTAATTGGTGCAGTAATAGGAATTGCTGCATTATCTGTTAACAAATTAGATAATTTTA
>ERZ889078.720-NODE-720-length-29043-cov-9.361184_pt1 | contig 29043 bp, 26 predicted proteins | sample MGYA00521266_ERZ889078 | MGnify/ENA primary metagenome ERZ889078 (study PRJEB32303, sample SAMEA104408618) | aquatic metagenome | biome: Brackish water; feature: Pelagic; material: water | place: Baltic Sea | collected 2014-06-16T06:34:00 | depth 76,534 m ...
CGGGTATCAAACAGCTGTGGACACAGCCGTGGAAGCCGTTGATAAAATTCGCGACACCGCTGCATCACATAATCGCTTGTTTTTTGTAGAAGTGATGGGCCGGGACGCAGGTTTCATTGCCTTACGTACGGGCATTGCCGCAGGTGCTGAAGGGGTACTGATCCCAGAAACACCGACCGATATCCATCGCTTGGTACGTTACCTCAAAACAGATTTTCAAAAGAAGCGACGTAGCGGCATCATCATCGTGGCCGAGGGAGACGATGGTGGCGGCGCCTATGATATAGCCCGGAAAGTGCAAGCTGAGTTTCCTGATTGGGAGACCAAAGTAACGGTGCTGGGTCATATACAGCGTGGGGGCAAACCTAATGCCTTTGACCGCATCTTGGCTAGTCGCCTAGGGCATGCAGCGGTCCTTGCGCTGCAATCGGGTAGAAACCTTGAAATGGTCGGTGTGCAAGGCAGTGAAGTTGTCTATGTTCCGCTAGAGCAAGCGATCAAACACCATGCAACGATTTCACCTTATTTATTGGAGTTAGTCGACGCCCTTTCATAATATTACATGTGGGTTGAGGTTATACTTCCAGTCCCGGTCCATAGCACCTTTACCTATGCGTGGGTTGGCGAGGTGCCTCCCGTGCCGGGGTTAAGGGTACATGTTCCTTTTGGACGGCAGCGTTGCTTGATGGGCGTTGTTCGATCTGTCTACTATGCTTCTCCCCAAATGGAGGTAAAGCCCATTCTTCGTGTGTTGGATCTGTCCCCCAGAATTCAAACACAGCAATTAAGTTTATGGGATTGGATGGCTGAATACTACGCGTGTAGCATAGGAGAAGTCATGCAAGCCGCCTTACCCGCCTTTTTTAAATTAGAAGAAGAAGACGAAGGGCCTTTTACTATTTCAGATGGTGCTTTAACGCATTGGCGCTGGGTGGGTAGACGCAGTGACGAAGGACAAATCTCGGCAGCTTTTGCTGCGCTAAACCGAGCACCGAAACAATCCGAGGCGTTTTTGCAGTACTTCCAAGTGGCGCTTACTTTGCCCGAATCCCAAGATGATCACTTTACCTGGGTGCCGCAAGCAGCCTTGCAAGAAGCCGGGGTGGACAGTGCGCAATTGCGTGCATTACAGCAAAAGGGTATTCTAGAAAGCGCACAGCGTTGGGAAGAGGAAGGCCACTTACCCAATGTGGATGTGGAGTTGGCCGCATTGTCTCCTGCCCAGGAGCAAGCCCTGTCGTCCATTCAAGAAGGGATGGAAGAGGGTAAGCCTATTCTTCTTCGCGGTATGACGGGAAGCGGTAAAACCGAAATTTACGTTCACCTCGCAGCACAGGCTATGGCCTTAGGGCAACATACGTTGCTATTGGTGCCCGAAATTGCGCTTACTGCCCAGCTCTATCGACGCTTAGAGCGAGCTCTCGGAGTGGGGAGACTCGCTGTATATCATAGTCAAGTATCAGAAGGTCAACGCAGAGATGTGTGGGAATCTTTGGTGCGCCCTGATAGTGCACCTCGGTTTATTTTAGCGGCACGCTCGGGTCTGTTTTTGCCACTTGAACGGATGGGATGCATCATTGTGGATGAAGAGCATGAAACCAGTTATAAGCAGCAAGATCCTGCCCCTCGTTATCACGGGAGGGATGTAGCCGTTTGGCTAGCGCACCAGATTGGGGCGGCGCTGATTTTGGGCTCAGCAACCCCGAGTTTGGAGTCCTTTCATAATGCGCAACAGGGAAAATATCATTCCGTCTTGCTTTCAGAACGCTATGGTAGCGCGCAGGCACCGCAGGTGGAAATGTTGTCGTTAGTGAAATATCAAGCACTACAGCAGATGGAAGGGGCATTTTGTCGGCCTGTTGTGGAAGCAATTTCTGCCGCTATGGGGCAAAAAAAGCAAGCCTTGGTTTTTCAAAATCGCCGTGGATACTCGCCCTTTTTGACCTGTATGTCCTGTGGATGGACCGAGCCATGCACAGATTGTGATGTGGCCGTCACCTATCATAAGGCCTCTGCAGCTTTGCGCTGCCACTATTGTGGTCAGTCGCGTCAACCAAGTCCACATTGTCCATCCTGCGGAAAATCTGCATGGCAATGGCGTGGTTTGGGAACAGAACGAGTTGAAGAACAGTTGGAGGAACTTTTTCCTGCGGCGCGTGTCTTGCGCATTGATTCTGATACCACAAGGAAAAAGGCGGCCATGACCCAATTTGTCGACTGGCTTGAGCATGGTGACGTCGATATTGTTGTGGGCACTCAAATGATAGGCAAGGGGCTTGATGTGAGCGGTTTGGATTTGGCCATTGTGCTGAATGCTGATAATGCCTTACAACTGCCAGATTTTCGCGCACATGAGCGCGCTTTTCAACTTTTTACCCAAGTAGCGGGTCGAACTGGACGTCGAGAAACACCGGGCCAAGTGTTTATTCAGACGGCAACGCCTGAACATCCCGTTTTATTGGCGGTTCAGGCGGGCAACTACGTAGAGATGATGGAAACCTTGCTGGCAGACCGCAAGGCACATCATTATCCCCCTTTTGTCCGAATGCTCAGGGTGGAGGTTCGTCATCGACGTGAGTTTGTGTCGCAAGAAGCCGCACGATATTTGGCGGGTCAATTAAACCAGGCGCTAGGGGGTGGGGTATTAGGTCCTGATACGCCTTCTGTGGCGCGTATTAAAAACGTTTATCTGCAGCATATTTGGTTGAAGCTCCCCGCAGATAGAGGTTTGCCTGTGACAAAGAAAAAAGTGCGTCAAACGGTGGATCAACTCAGTTTTCACCCTGACTTTACGTCCGTGAAAGTGGTCTTGGATGTGGATCCTATGTAGGCGCGTTGCACCTATGATAATCGCCTAGGACTGCGCCTCTTTTTTGAAAATCTTCGGAAAAATCAAAAGACTTATTGTATGCACTCCAAAGAGAACCACCCAATCGGCAAAAAGACCCCGTGCAAGCATCGCCCATGAACTGAGGCTCGGCAATGCCAGAGAGCCTAATCCCGTTGTAAAACCTGTCCAACTATGAAATCGTATCCAGTTCTTTTGCATGGAGGCGAATGTAAACTTTAAAAGTGATACATCATTGGTCAGCATAAATTCCTACAAACCGAAGGGCGGGACCCTGTGTGCCTGTCAAAACGCCCTTAGCACCCCGGTACATTCCCTCGGAATTAAAAGTCATGATGGCATGACCTTGGGCATCAATACCAATCAGTCCCCCTTGCCCTTGTTGGGCATTGAGTACATCAAAGAGCACTGTGTGCGCTGCTTGTGCGAGGCTCTCATGCCCAAATTGCATGCGGGCATTCACTTGATAAGCCACGGCCTCGCGGATAAAATATTCTCCATGCCCAGTGCAGGAAATGGCGGCACCTCGGTCATCTGCGTAGGTTCCTGCGCCTAGGACCGGGACATCACCTACACGCCCCCATTGTTTCCCCATCATTCCCCCAGTGGAGGTTCCTGCCGCTAGATGGCCTTGCGCATCTTTTACGACGACGCCCACGGTGCCTTTCTTGTGTTGTTCGATCCAATTTTGGTATTGCTTTCCTCGGCGTTTTGTTAAGAAATACGCATTCTGCACAGGATCCATGCCTTCTTCCCAAGCAAATTGCTCCGCACCCTCACCAATTAAAAAGACATGGGAAGTATGGTCCATGACGGCACGTGCAAGTGCTGCGGGGTGGGCGACATGCTGTAAGCCTGCCACAGCCCCGGCCTTTCGTGTCATTCCGTCCATGACGGAGGCATCCAGTTCTGCTACGCCTTCCGCATTTACCACCGCCCCAATGCCCGCATTAAATAGGCTGTCATCTTCTAGCATGCTGAGAACGCGAACAACTACATCCATGCGGTCTTCACCTCGGGCAAGCGCTGCGTAGCCGCTATCTAATACTCGGGTCAACGAAGCACGCACAAGCGCTTCCATTTCGGGACGCATATTTGCCCGGGTGATGGTCCCTGCGCCTCCGTGAATCACAATGGAGGGCCCTTCAAAATGAAAATCTGGCGCTATGGGTGACTTGATTTGACGGGCGGCAGAGGTGAAAAGGAACACAACGGCGAGGCTGCAAAAAAAAGCGGGGAGAATAAGACGTTTCATAGGTGTAATATACACCTTCAAAAAAAGGATCCATGTTGCCCTGCCGAGTGAATCAAGGCGTCCCACAAAGGATCTTTTGGTGCGGGCGCTTCAAGACGCAATGCTTCTTGGCTCACGGGATGAATCAATTCCATACCACGCGCATGCAGACAGATGCCACCGTCAGGATTTGAGCGTTTTGCTCCGTATTTAAGGTCCCCTTTAATGGGATGGCCGATCGCTTGCAGTTGCACTCTAATTTGGTGATGACGACCGGTTTCCAAATCCACTTCAAGCAATGTATAGCGGTCCCCAATGGCCATAACTCGATAAGAGAGAATGGCTTCTTGTGCCTCTGCTTTTTGAGAAACAAAGCTCTTTTTGGTTTTGCCATCCCTGATTAGGCGGTGCACTAACCTTTGATGGGGTTCGGCCACCGTTCCTTCTACAATGGCCCAATAGGTTTTTTGTAGCTCTCGGCCCGCAAAAAGGGCATTCATACGGGTTAATGCTTTGGATGTTTTGGCCAAAACAACTAAGCCTGAGGTAGGTCGATCAAGTCGATGGGGTAATCCAATAAAGGCTTTGCCTGGCTTTTTGAATCGCTTCGCGACATCTTCTTCGGCCCAATCTTTCAGGCAGCGGTCTCCTGTGATGTCCCCTTGCACCAGCATGCCTGCTGGCTTACTTACGGCCAAAAGGTGATTATCTTCCCAAAGGATCAGGGGCTCTTTCAACTTAATAACTTTCTTGATCATTGGGGAAGTTGCGGGCTTTGACATCCGACACATATTGTTCAATAGCGGTTGGGATCTGCTCCGCTAAATTGAGGTAGCGGCGCAAAAAACGGGGACTGAATTCGGTGTTCATACCCAGCATATCATGCAAAACAAGGACTTGGCCATCTACATCATTCCCTGCCCCAATTCCGATGGTGGGTATCTGTACTGATTCGCTGACTTTTTTTGCTAGAGCCGCAGGAATCTTTTCTAATACAATGGCAAAGCATCCCGCCGCCTCCAAGGCTTTTGCATCGGAAAGCAATTGTGCAGCCTCGGCTTCTTCCTTTGCCCGCACGGCATACGTGCCAAATTTATAAATGCTTTGTGGGGTTAAACCCAAATGCCCCATGACAGGGATGCCGGAGCCTACAATGCGCCCAATGGTGGCGGCTACGGCTAGGCCGCCTTCCAGTTTAACGGCATGCCCGCCAGATTCCTTCATAATGCGAATGGCCGAAGACAAAGCTTCTTTTGCATTGCCTTGATAAGAGCCAAAGGGAAGGTCCACCACCACCAAAGCGCGATCAACACCACGGATTACGCTAGAAGCATGGTAAATCATGTGGTCGAGCGTAATGGGAAGGGTGGTTTCATGTCCCGCCATGACATTGGAAGCAGAGTCACCAACTAAAATGACATCCACGCCTGCTTGATCCACCAAACGGGCCAAACTGAAATCATACGCGGTGAGCATGGCAATTCGCTCACCCCGTTGTTTCATTTCAATCAGGGAGTTTGTGGTGACCTTTTTGTATTCCTTCTTTGCCGTGGACATAATTCCTGGATTTTGCATCAAAAGTACAACGCAGTTCCGTGGTATCTTTGACGGCTATGATAGGGAAACACTTCGCATTTGGGGCCATGGCCCTGTTGACATTGGCCTCTTGTGACAATACGCTCGATGTCACAGCACCCTTTGAAAATGTGCCGATTGTGTATGCCACATTAGATCCCAATTCAGATACGCAATATGTACGCATAGGGCGCGCTTACCTGGGTCAAGACGGACCTAATGGCGGTCTAACACACCCCGATAGTGTATACTATCCAGCCCTAGTAGCACGTATTCAAGCCTTTAGAGAAAATGGACAGTTGGCATGGGAAAAGACCCTAGAGGAGACCTATGATATACCCAAGGATTCAGGTCTGTTTACCACGCAGGGGCACCGCCTTTATCGCTTGCTTGTTCCCGGCTTCACGGCCAATGCAAGCCGTTTGGATTGGACGTATAAACTGGTTCTTCAAAAGGATTCTACGAGTCCTGTGTTTGCCTCATCTATTACGCCTTTGGTAAAATATTTTTCTCTTAAAAAGCCTACCCCCATTGGGATTCAGCGCCTTAATCTCACCTCAACCAAGGGACAAGAAATTGAATGGAATCAAGCCGTTAATGCACGTGGATATCAGGGATATATTGATTTCCTCTACATGGAAATGCCGGAACACCATCAATCGGATTCTACGCGTCACATTGTTCGGTATTATCTGCCCTATCAATTGGGAAGCACCTTAAATGGAGGAGCCACCTCAAAAACGACTTTAACCTACCAGGGATACTACCAATACCTAGCCGAGTCCTTGGACCCAAGGCCAGGCTATATTCGTTTCTTTCGTGGATTCACCTTGCACTTGAATGCCGGAACGGATGATTTAGCGACCTATATTTCTGTGACGCAACCGAGTAATACCATCCTTCAGGATCCACCTTTCTTCACCAATATTATGGGGGGCGCAGGTATTTTCGCTAGTCAAGCATCCCTTGTCCGTCCCAACCTTGGACTGGCAGATCGATCCTTGGACAGCTTAGTTTTTGGCAAATTGACATGTGAATTGCGCTTTGCCAAGGCGAGTTTCTTGGATACGCTGACATGTAACTGACATTTTGTCTCGCTTGGGCGTTTGGTACGCCATTTGACCTTACCCGGTCAAATTCACGAATAACTCAAGCATTCAAAATGGGTAAAATCATAGGCATTGACTTAGGAACCACAAATTCATGTGTTTCTGTCATGGAGGGCAACGAAGCTGTTGTCATCCCCAACGCTGAAGGAAAACGCACCACGCCATCCGTCATTGGCTTTGTCGAAGGCGGTGAGCGCAAAGTGGGTGATCCTGCCAAGCGTCAGGCAATCACCAACCCCAAAAAGACCATTTTCTCGGTCAAGCGCTTCATGGGCGAGTCCTACAGTAACATATCTTCGGAAGTAGGGCGTGTACCTTATGAAGTTGTGAAGGGTGACAACGATACGCCTCGTGTAGCGATTGACGATCGTCAATACACCCCTCAAGAGCTTTCTGCGATGATTCTTCAAAAAATGAAGAAGACCGCCGAAGATTATTTGGGTACGGACGTAACCGAAGCCGTTATTACGGTTCCCGCTTACTTTAACGACGCACAGCGCCAAGCAACCAAAGAGGCGGGTGAAATTGCCGGACTCACAGTTCGCCGCATCATCAACGAACCTACTGCAGCAGCATTGGCCTATGGCATCGACAAGATGAATAGGGACATGAAGTTGGTTGTGTTTGACTGTGGTGGCGGCACCCATGACGTCTCTATCCTTGAATTAGGGGATGGCGTTTTTGAAGTCAAGTCTACCGATGGCGACACCCATTTGGGTGGTGACGATTTTGATGACCGTATCATCAATTGGTTGGCCGATGGATTTGAAAAAGAAGAAGGCATTGACCTCCGCAAGGATGCGATGGCCCTTCAGCGTTTGAAAGAAGCCGCAGAGAAGGCTAAAATTGAGCTTTCGAGCACGACAAGCACCGAAATCAACTTGCCCTACATCACAGCCACCGCAAGCGGTCCTAAGCACATTGTGAAGACGATGAGCCGGGCGGACTTTGAGCGACTCGTGTCGGACCTTATTGAGCGCACGATTGCCCCTTGTAAGTCTGCATTAAAAAATGCAGGTCTTTCTATTGGGGATATCGATGATGTTATTTTGGTCGGAGGTTCAACCCGTATCCCGGCTATTCAGGATGCGGTCAAGAAATTCTTTGGTAAGGAGCCGAACAAAGGTGTAAACCCAGATGAGGTGGTCGCCATTGGTGCAGCCATTCAGGGCGGAGTCTTGTCCGGTGATGTCAAGGATGTTTTGCTTCTGGATGTCACACCTTTGTCATTGGGTATTGAAACCATGGGCAGCGTGATGACGAAACTCATTGAGTCCAATACGACCATCCCGACCAAGAAATCAGAAGTCTTTTCTACGGCAAGTGACAACCAGCCAAGTGTGGAAATCCACATTTTGCAAGGTGAACGCTCCATGGCCAAAGACAACAAGACGATTGGGCGCTTTCACTTGGACGGCATTCCACCTTCATCACGCGGGGTTCCTCAAATTGAGGTCACTTTTGATATTGACGCAAATGGCATCCTGAATGTGAGCGCCAAAGACAAGGCAACAGGAAAGGAACAAAAGATCCGTATCGAAGCTTCTTCTGGTCTCAGTCAAGAAGAAATCGAGAAGATGAAAAAGGAGGCTGAAGCCAATGCCGACTCGGACAAGGCTTCAAAAGAGCGCGTCGATAAGCTGAATGCGGCGGACCAAATGATTTTCCAAACGGAAAAACAGTTGAGCGAGTTTGGCGACAAGCTTGGTGAAAAGAAGGAGTCAATTGAAGCGTCTTTAGAGAATTTGAAGAAGGCACATGCCTCCCAAGAGATCAGCGCGATTGATGCCGCTATGGAGCAAATCAATGAAGCATGGAAAAATGCTTCCGAAGAGATGTACAATGCGCAGCAAGAAGCGGGCGGCGACGCTGGCGACGCTGGCTCTGCCAATGCAGATGCGGCAGATGACGTCACGGACGTGGAATTTGAAGAAGTGAAGTAAGCGCGCAGCGCAGACTTCCTAAAAGCAGAAGCGCGACCCCGATGGGTCGCGCTTTTTTTTTGCTCGAGAAAAAAGGCAGAGTTATCGGGCCTTCAATGCCCCGTATTTGAGAATGCAGTAGATCGCGCGGACTCCGTCGCGCCAGCCGATCTTTTTGCCTTCGTCGAAGGTGCGTCCGTAATAGGAGATGCCTACTTCATAGATCCGCACTCTGGGGATGCGCGAAATTTTGGCCGTTACCTCAGGTTCAAATCCAAAACGTTTTTCTTGAAGGCGCAATGACTGCACCATGTCGGTCCTAAAAAGCTTGTAACACGTTTCCATATCCGTCAAGTTAAGGTTGGTAAACATGTTGGACAGAAAGGTCAAAAATTTGTTGCCGATCGAATGCCAGAAAAAGAGAATGCGGTGCGGATTGCCCCCCATAAAGCGCGAACCATAGACGACGTCCGCTTGTCCTTCGATCACCGGCTGAAGCAAAAGACGATATTCTTCAGGATTATATTCTAAGTCAGCATCTTGGATGATGAGATAATCGCCTGTTGCCAGGGCAATGCCGGTATGCAATGCAGCACCTTTACCTTGGTTGATCTCATGCGTTTTGTATTGTATGGGCAATTCTGGATGCGCTGCTGCCCAGCCATGAATGGCCTGTTCGGTGTTGTCCTTGGAACAGTCGTTCACAATAATCAGCTCTTTGTTCCAAGAATGAGGTAGTGCAACCGCATTGACTTTGTCCAAAATCAAGTGGATTGTGGCCCCTTCATTGTAGGCCGGCATGACGATGCTAAGTGTAGGCATGGTCGCAAAAATAGGGTTTTTAGATACTACCTTGTTCTTATGAAAATGCAGAACGTTTCTACCCAAATGATCCAATACACGGATACTGAGGTGACAGTCCAGCCTTTGGCTCTGGGCTTGGAGGATTTTATCCATCGAAAGCCGGAGCATGTCACCTGGGTAAATTTTTGTGGATTTCCGGATGTAGCGGAATGGGACAGCTGGAAAAACGCCCTCTCGTTGAACGCGCATATGATGGCAGACTCCTTGGATCCAAAGCAGCGTCCCTTGATGGAAGAGTATGATGAAGCCTTATTTCTTTCGGTGAAAAGCATCGTGAAACGCAAAGGTTCCAGAGTGAAGTTGGAACATATTTCCTTCATCCTCACCCAAGACTTTGTTTTGACCGTGCAAGAGCGCGTTGAGGATCGTTTTGAAGGGGTAAAGGCACGCATTGCAGAGGGGCGCGGCACTGTACGCAAGCGGCCTGTAGATTATTTGGTCTATCGATTATTAGAAGCGGTGGTCCAGCCGTATGGGGAGGCCTTAACCTTTATGGAAGATCACCTAGATGACCTCGAAAGAGACATTGTTGAAAGGCCAAATCAGGCAGTCATGGAAAGTGCATTGAACCTAAAACGGGATTTAACCATTCTTCGGCACGCACTGGTGCCAATGAAAGAAGTGCTGGGCGGCGTAGAAACGTCGCGCTTTATCCAACAACCCCATTTGCCTTATTTCCGCGATGTTCGGGATCAGATCATGCAACTCTATGACCGTATGGAGTCTATTCGCTCCATGTTGGATTCTATGGAATCCCTCTATCTGTCCAGCGTAGGCCAAAGGACCAATGAGGTGATGCGCGTATTAACAGTATTTTCAGCCGTATTTCTTCCCATCACCTTTGTGGCTGGGGTATATGGGATGAATTTTCAAAATATGCCCGAAACACAGAATCCTCATGGCTATTTTATCGTGCTCGGCGTGATGGCCTCCATGGTGGCGGGAATGCTCTATTACATGAAGCGCAAAGGATGGCTTTAGGCCGGTAGATTTTTTTTTGCGATCCGAAAATCCATCACCGCCCAAAGCCCATTGATGATGGGACTTAGCCAATTGAAGAAACAGTAAATCCCATAATCCGCTGCGCTCACATGTAAGGTCGCATATTGATAGGCACCACAGGTGTTCCAGGGAATGAGCACGGACGTGACCGTGCCACTGTCTTCTAACGCCCGCGAGAGATTTTCTGGCGCCAATCCTCGGTCTTCATAGGCTTTTCGGAACATGCGCCCCGGAACGACAATGGCCAGGTATTGATCGGCTGCCGTAAGATTAAAAAAGCCACAGGTGGCTAACGTGGCCAAGATGAGCCCCGTTGTGCCATGCGCTATGCGAAGGAAGAAGAGGGTGATGACCTCCAGAAAACCGGATGCAGCAAGGCTACCACCAAAGGTCATGGCACATAGGATGAGCCATATTGTACCCAGCATACCCCGCATGCCTGATGATTGCATGAGGTCATCTAACAACAAGTTGTTCATGGGGATGTGGACATCCCCATACGCACTCACAAAGAGCTGTTGGTAGATATCGCCCCAATAGACGGCATCGGATCCTGTTAGCTCAACAAGAAGATGGAATTGCCCAAAGTAAGCCGCCATAAGACCTGCAATGGTGCCGATGGCCATAGCGACAATGGCATCTACTTTATAGATAATTAGGCCAATACTGAGGGCTGGAATAGCCAAAAGCCACGGACTGATCGTAAAGCGGTCTTTGAGTTCGGTGGTTAGCACCTCAAGGTCTTTGAGGTCACCTCCTGTGCCATTCCAACCTAAAAAGGCAAAGGCAATCAGGGTCAATACAATGGCTGGACCGCTGGTGTAGGTCATATAGCGAATATGGGTCATCAGGTCCGTTCCTGCCATAGCCGGGGCTAGATTGGTCGTATCTGAAAAAGGGGACATTTTGTCCCCAAAATAGGCGCCTGAAATCACGGCGCCCGCAACGATTGCCGTGTCAAAGCCCATACTCTGGCCCACGCCCATCAAGGCAATCCCCACCGTGGCCGTGGTAGACCAGGATGAGCCTGTAGCCAAGCTAACAATGGCACATACCACAACAGTGGCAGGTAAAAAGATACTTGGAGAAAGGACATCAAGCCCATAAACGATGAGGGTCGGTATAATACCTGAAACAAGCCAGCTTCCGGCAAGTGCCCCTACCATTAGCAAGATGAGAATGGCTTTTGAACTGTCTTGAATGTTGCTCTGAATCCCTTCCCAGAGGGTATCCGATTTGACGCCTTTGAGCGCAGCTAAACCCGCGGTCACACCGGCAGCAGCAAGTAAAATCAATTGGTTGCTCCCGTCTAAGCTACTGTCGCCAAACATGCGAACATTTACAAAGAGCGCAATGATGAGAAAGAATACGGGCAAAAGGGCATAGAAAAGCCCTGGTTTTTTTGGATTCATGCATCCAAGGTACGCTAGGAAGGGGCGTGTGGAAAGCCTTTTAGGCTAGGCCATCCAAGGACGCAGTACCTCTAGAACGGCAGGCAAAGGCAAGCCTTTTACTGTATCAAAGTCTCCCTCAAGGCGGGCGATGCCAATATGGCCGATCCACTCTTGTGCGCCGTAGGCACCGGCCTTGTCCATGGGTTGATAGGTCTGGACATACCATGAAAGCCAACTTTCGGGTAAGTCGGCCATATGTACTTCGGTGATCCGGTGCGCATGTTCCCAACGTTTTCCATCCGTCGCCCAAACTGCCGTGATGACACGATGGCTGCGGCCACGAAGGCGCAATAGCATCGTCAAGGCCTCCTGGGTGGATGCAGGTTTACCAAACCGCTCACCATCCATCCAGACCTCCGTATCTGCTGTAAGGACAACTTCGCCATGCAAAAGACCTGGGACTAGGGCTTCTGCTTTTTGACGGGCGACGTATTGCACGGTTTCTAGATCGCTGAGCCCCGCAGGGGCTAGTTCATCTGTATCAGCTGTCCTAACAGAAAAAGGAAACCCTAGAAGTGCCAGTAATTCTTTACGCCGAGGCGACCCCGAACCTAAAACGAGGTGGGCTTCAAAGCGGGGTGGGCAGCTTAAGCCTACCAGTTTTTGTCCGAATCCAGCCTCCATTTTCCTTGGACTTTCAATGTTTGTTCAATTAGGTCACGGACACAGCCTTTTCCTCCCGCAATGGGCGAAATATAGCGACATATTTGTCGAATTTCAGGCGCAGCATCCTGCGGACAAGTGGGCATTCCTACACGTGTAAGAACTTCATAGTCAGGCAGATCATCACCCATATAGGCAATTTCTTCCGGCTTCAATTTATAGGTATTCACGAGCTCATCAAAGGCCTCTACTTTATAGCGCGCACCCAGCCAGATATCTGTGATGCCTGCGGCTTGAAGGCGCTCCTTGACGGCCTCTGACTTTCCCCCCGTGATGATGGCCACTCTGAAGCCTTTGCGAACGGCTAATTGTAATGCATAGCCATCCTTGGCATTGAAGGTGCGGATGGGCTCTTGCCCTGGAAGAATCATGACACTTCCATCCGTCAAAACCCCATCCACGTCAAAGACGAAGGTGGTAATTTTGTGCAGTTCGGTTTTATAATTCATCTTGCTGTGCATCAAGTCGTGCGATGCTTTCGCTGAGCGCCTGATAAATAGGCTGAAGCTGCGCGGGAAGCATTTCCATGTGTTGGGCTAAGGTAGCCGAATCTAGTCTGCGGGCAGGGCCTGTCTGCAGGCTTTTTGCCTCTGCTGCAAGGCCCGCCTTCACGGTTTCGAGCAACATCTCATCCATAGCCTCTAAGCCCTCATACTTTAGGTATTCTTGGTACAAGGCGACGAGGTGATTGCTGAAATTGTTGGCCCATACGGCGGCAAGATGGTATTTGCCCCGCGTTGCGGAATCTAACCAGCTGCCAGACCGAAGCGATAGATCCTTGTGTAAATCTTCGAATGTAGAGGCAAGGGCAGGATTTTCCCAAAAGATAGTGCGGGTATCCCATGCAACCTCTGCGTTTTTGAAGGAGTGCAAGGGATACCAAACGCCCGCATGGGGAAGGGGGGCTAATACGTCTAGTGGGGTAGCTCCGCTGCAATGAAATACCGGGATCTGGAGGTTGTATTGCACCAAAGCCCTTACTGCGTTAGGAATGTATCGGTCTGGTATCGCCAAGACAATGCCTTTGCTCTTGTGTGAGGGTAGTCCTACACCTTTGTGCCAAGATTGGGCACTGAGATGCTCAAAAGGCACGTCGCAAGACGCAAAGCGCTCTTGCAGGGCAGACCCCAGTTGGCCGTGGCCAACAAGTGTCCAGATCATTTTTTTTCTTCGCTAAGGCTTCGGTAGATCCGTTTCCAAACGGCTAGAAGACTGCCTAGTGCCATCAGGATAGCGCCAAGCCAAAGCACATTAATGTAGGGGAAGATGAAGGCCTGAAGCAGAATAAAAGGAGGATCTTGGTTTTTCTTCTTCCAAGCCGTCACTTTAAAAGTTCCAGATTCATCCGTTACGCCGTCAAAACGTAGTTTAATCGGGGTGTCTTTGATTTCCACTTCGGTGGTTTCTACTTCATTCCCATGAAGATGATAGGGGAGAATGATGGAGGTGGCGGTGCCATCCATGGCTTTTAGGGTCATGGTAAGCTCTATGTCCAAATCATTCAGTGCCCCACTTTCTGGATCAAAACTTGCATCCTGCACGACCAAAGTATCACCGTGAAGGAGGTATTCATTAAAAAGGAAGATATCATCGCCAGCTTGCAGGCTTGCTTCCATAGGTTCATCCCAGTCCCCTTCTTTTTCAGCGGTGGGACGCAAGTCTGCGTAGCTCACATAGGTGTAGATATCTTTGTTCCAGTAATGCTGTGTACTGGGTTCACGGACGTTGCCCATGCGGGCATTCATCTGCACAAAAGGCGCTAATGTAAACGACGTTTTTAGGTGCTTACGTTCCCCATCGACCCAAGATGCGAGGGGTGTCTCTACTTCATAAAAAGCTATATCAAAAATGCGATTGTGACCCTCTGTCCGTTCACCCATCCATTCTACATAGTACGGATACATGGAAACGGTATCTCGGAGCGGAAGCAAGATGTTTTCGTTAGAAGGAAAATCTGCGTGAATGTAGGTTGCGTTGGTCGAAATGGCCTCTTTTTTCGCATTACTAATCAAGGCGCCAAGCAGCACCAAAGCAAAGCCCATGTGGGCCATGGCCATTGCGCCTGCTGTCCATTTTCCGCGCAGAAAACGTAGCCAATAGTCTGCATTGGCCACAAAGGCAAATAAGGAAATCACCAAGAGCGCGGCATAGAGGGGTTCGGTCAGTGAAAGCCCCCAAATCATCAGAGCACCGAGGAGAGCACTTACGATACTGGCCACAAGAACACGGCGAACCAAAGCAGCTGGACTTTCTTTCCAGCGCAAGAATGGTCCAATGGCCATCAAAGAGGCAATGATTAAGGCAAATGGGATTTGCAGGCTATTGTAATGCCTTGCCGCATCTGCCGGAGGGGCCATTTGGGTAGAAAGGAGGGGGATCATCCCCTCGGGCCCAATCAACTTGTTCAATACCGGAATACTGGTAGAGAAAGTTATCTGTGCTGCCGAGAGTAATAACGTTAAGGATCCAATGAACATCCAGAATTCACGCGAACTAAAGGCGTCTTCGGAAGGGCTCTTGGGGAGATGTCGACCACGAAAGGCCAATAAAAGCAGGCTGCCAATGGTGAAAAAGCCCAAGAAGGCCATCAACTGACCATTCAAGCCTAGGTCAACAAAGGCATGGACCGAAGTCTCTCCAAGAATGCCACTACGGGTAAGGAAGGTGGAGTAGAGGACCAATAAAAATGAAAATAAGGTCAAAAACAGGGCAGTGCCAGGGGCCGTCTTTTTGTGTTTTACGACCATCATCAAATGGCCCGCGGCGACCAAGGTCAGCCATGGCACCAGGGAAGAATTTTCTACAGGATCCCAGGCCCAGAATCCACCAAAGCTCAACGCTTCATAAGCCCAAGCGCCGCCCATGAGGACACCGGTTCCCAAGATGGCTACACCAAAGAAGGTCCATGGCAAGGCAGGGAGTGCCCATTCGGTGTACCGTTTTTCAATCAGTCCCGTGACGGCATATAGGAAGGGGATGGTGACGGCTGCAAAACCCAAAAAGAGGGTGGGAGGATGAATGACCATCCAGTAGTTCTGTAGCAAGGGGTTGAGCCCTTGGCCATCACGGAATGCCGGTATGCGCATCAAGTAATCACTAAACTCAGTCCAGGGTAGCCCGAGATTCTCTGGCAATTCTCTAATAAGGACGAAAGGTGACGACCCAATTTTTAGGTCGCCTATATAGACGCCTAATAGCATGGAGGCTAAAAAGAGTTGAACCAAAGAAAGCGTCATTAGGGTGCCGTATTCCCAGGATTTAGCGGTGCGCATTAAGACCATGCCCAATGCGGCATGCCATGTCATCCATAAAAGGAAACTACCTTCTTGCCCTTCCCAGAAGCATGAGGCGATGTATTCCATGGGCATGTCCAACGAGCTATGGCGCCAGACGTAATCAAATTCGAACCAATGATTAAAGAGCGCAGCAAATAATGCCCCAATCGTTCCGAGTACGCCTAGGCTGTGTAAGCTAAAGGCCCAACGCCCAGCACTGCGGAGACCATGTGCCGGTCTTTCTTCGCGTTCTGCAGGGCTGCGCAAGGCTTGGATCCCATAAAAAAAGGCGGCCAACAAGGCGCCCGCAAAAGAAAGGGCGATGAACATGCGTCCAAGGCCTGCCCAAAAGGTATGTTCACCCAGGTACGTCATGCTTCAGCAGGGGTATTAACGGAGGCGCTTTCGGGCATCACGCCTTCTTTGTCCGTATACTTTGAAGGGCATTTCATAAGAATATCTGTGGCAATAAAGGCAGAGTCTGTGGCATGTCCCGTGAGCGTAATTTCTTCGCTGCGCTCAAAATCTGTGGGTTTGGGCTGATTGTAAAAGACCCTTGCACGCTTTCCTTCTTTGTCCACGGCCGTAAAAGAGAGTAGGGTCGTTTTGGGATCAAAGTGCAGTGGTGCGTCAAGGTCCAATTTAGCCACAACGGTGACGGTTTCCGGCTGTTGCTTCTGTGCCATGTCAAATGTGGCATAGACGCTCGCGTCTTGAAGGGTGACCAGAAGTGCGCCAATTAGGATGGCCACTACGGCGAGTAAGAAGACGTGGCTGCGTTTCATGCCTTTTTCTCCAGTTGAGTGATCCGTCGCTCCATCCATACGAGATAAGCGACCAAGCCAGCGAATACAATGCCTATAACAGCTACGACGACATATATTTTACCCTCAGCACGGAATAAATCTGCCATTTCTGCGGGTGGGGCTTGAAGGAAGGATAGAAGCATAACGGATTAAATAACGTTTATTGGGCAGACAAGTTCTCTAAGCGGACACGGAGTTGGGCAATCCACCAGCCGATCAAGATCCAACCCAAGGCAGCAGGGTAAAAAACCATACGCATCCGATTGTCTAGGTCATAATTTCCAAAGGCTGGATTACCCCCATTTCCTGGGTGAAGAGAATCCGTCATTCTAGGTAAGATGCCAATAAAGACAATCATCAACACAAAGGCAAAAACATTGTAGACAGCGGCCAGGCGAGCGCGTTTTTCCGCATCATCGATGCTTCCACGCAAGATGAAGTATGCCGCATAAATTAACAAGGTAACGGCTGTGCCATTTAATTTAGGGTCCGCGGTCCAATAAGCGCCCCACGTAGCTTTGGCCCAAATCATGCCGGTAAAGAGCCCCAGGAGGGAAAATATCATTGCTACCTCAGCAAAGGCTTTGGCTTGGCGATCCCTATTCAGGTCAAGGAGCCTTCCTTGGTCTCCTGAGCGCAACAATCGAAATGAATACACTAAGGATCCCGCCAAAAGGGCAATCATGGTAAACCACATGGGGACATGGAAGTACAAATTGCGGATGGTTTCATTGAGAATAACCAAACGCGGTACGTCAAAAAGCAAACCCGCTATAAGCGTATAACCAACAAGGGCGGCGCCCAAGATTTTCCAGAGGTTTTTCATGCGCGCCAAAGGTACGGAAAGAGCAATGCTCCTAAAGAGATGGGCAAGGCACAAAGGACGATTTCCCCTATCCAATTGGGATAGAGTAAAATCCAAGGTTCACCCAATAAAGCTAGCTTGCTTGCCCTCATGGCGACAAGCAAAGTGGGAAGCAATAAGGGAAGGCTAAGAATGGCCATGAGACTGGTCCCCCGCTGGATTTTGGAGGCCAAGGCTGCGGTAAAACTTAACGTACTTGCGATCGCGACCGCACCCAAAGAAATACTGATGATAAATCCGGTGTTTAAGGCAATGGTAGAACCCTCCGCCGGCCCTTGCGCCGGCCATCCCAACCAAAGGTGAAAGAGAAGCAAGCCTGTCCATGTCACAACGAGTGTGTTCATCGTATTGGTTAGGGCTTTGCCTAACAGCAATTCTCCAGGGCGAACAAGTTGATTCATATAGAGCCATTCAGCATCCGTTGCAGCAAAAGCCCTTGCAGCTGATTGCAATGCACTGAAAACAATCGTGATCCATAACAAGGCAAGCCAAGTGGTAGGACTTGGGTCACGCACCACCAGGCTGCATAGGAAGCCCACAATTGCAGTAAAAAGGACAGGCAGGAACCAACCGTTTGATCGGCGGTATTCCATTTCATATTCCCAGTGAAGCAAATGCCGTACGGCTTTCCATCTTAGCATGTGACAAAGGTAAGGGTTGCGTAAACTAACCCCTCTTTTCTCTGTTACGAAAGAAGGAGCTCGCCCATGAATTTTCCTATATATTTGTTTAAACATGAAAAAATTATCCTCCCTATTGCGCATGAGTCTTATTGGAATGCTTGTTGGCTGCGGCCAAACCGTTGCGCAGCCTGTCTCTGGGCCTGTCGACTTTTATAGTTTGTCTGCCAATACCTTGGAGGGCGAAGCCTTTTCTTTTGAGCAACTCAGAGGAAAGCGGGTGTTGATTGTCAACACAGCTTCTGAATGTGGCTTTACCCCTCAATACAAAGACCTTCAAGCTCTTTGGGAAATGACAGACCATGCGTCATTTGTCATTCTTGGCTTTCCGTGCAATGATTTTGGCAACCAAGAATCGGGTACAGCTGATGAGATTCAGTCCTTTTGCAGTAAAAGCTATGGGGTGACCTTTCAGATGATGGAAAAAGTGTCCATTAAAGGCGTGAATCCGCATCCCGTGTATCAATGGTTGACGCAAAAAGAACAGAATGGCAACAGCGACGCCCATGTGCGCTGGAACTTTTGCAAGTTTGCGGTAAACGAGATGGGGCAATGGAACGCGTCCTACTTGATGACCACTTCGCCCTTAAGCAAGGATATCAAGTCCTTTGCAGGTGTGACAAAAGATTAATTCTCTCCGGTATATGGAAAAGACCCCTTTTATTCTGGCCATCGGCGCGCATCCAGATGACGTTGAATTAGGTTGTGGGGGCACGATAGCCAAGCATGTTGCCCAGGGACACCAAGTAGCCATCCTTGACCTTACACGTGGGGAGATGGGGACCAGGGGTACGAGGGAAATCAGGGCAAAAGAAGCCCTAGCCGCAGCCCATATACTTGGACTTTCAGGACGCTATAATGCTGAATTAAAAGACGGATTTCTGGAGAATACAGAAGACGCTCAGCGCAAGGTTATTTCCTTCATTCGTCACTTGAGACCAGACATTGTGCTGGCGACAGCGCCCAAGGACCGTCACCCGGATCATGGTCATGCCGCCGCGTTGATTGTAGATGCTTGTTTCAAATCCGGCCTCCGTCATTTGGAGACCACATGGGAAGGAGGCCAGCAAACTGCGCATCGACCTCAACATGTCTATCATTATATCCAGTATTACGATTTACCTGCTGATTTCTCGGTGGATATTACAGGATATATGGATAAGAAGATGCAGTCTATTCTCGCATACAAGAGCCAATTTTTTGATCCTGCCAGCAAGGAGCCTGCCACCTTGATATCTTCTCAGGGCTTTATTGACTCAGTCGAAGCCCGTGCCCGTGAATGGGGCAGGAGCATGGGGGCTCTGCATGCAGAAGGATTTATTGTGGTGCGAAGAATTGGCGTAGAGCTGCTGACAGACCTGCGATAAACCCTTCCGTTCTATTTGGTTTTTTTCCCTATCCAAAGTTGGTCATAGAGAACCCTAAAGGCCTTCCCGACAGCCGTTTCTCTATAATCTTGGAAGACAGGGGGTGGAGCCATGGCCTTTTCGCTTCTAGCCATGTGTTCTTGCAAATTGGCGAGCGAAAAATCTTCTCTGATATGAAGATTACCCCCTTCGCCATAGATGTCTTTTACTGCCTGCAAGGGTGTGCTCAAAACAGCCATACCCCTTTCTAAAGCTTCGCCTATGACCATACTAAAGGTCTCTTGAAGGCTATGGACAATAAGGATATCGTGGTGTAGCATGGCCTGATGAACCTCCCTTGGAATAGCGGGCCCAAAATACGTTCGTCCAGGTTGCTTTGGGAAGAGGAGTAAGGCTTCTGGACCACTGCCCATCACCGTGAGGTGGTCTTTTGGAAACTGCAGATGATGGGTATCCCATGCCTCAAGCAATTGATCAAATTGTTTGATGGGCACCATGTCACCGACCCAAAGAAAGCGTCGATGGGTTGCCTGTGATCTTTCTAATGGTAGGCTGGGCGCCTTGAGGCAATTCGGAATAAAATGCATGCTTTGATCCGTCCCAACAGACTTGATGATATGCCTCGCAAGCCAAGGGCTTACCGCGGTTCGCGCATGCGCAAGTCGCGCAGTCCATACCGCACCAGGATGGGGCGTATATAACCAATGACTTTGATGTTCAGTGACAACGCGCCGAATACGGGAGCCAAATAGCATGTGGCAAAGGAGCATTGCTGCCGAACTGTCCCATCCTCCGCCGTGGACGTGAAGAATTTGTGGCGTGTCCTGCTCTAAACAATGGCGCAGTTGACGCCATTTTGCCCAAAATCTTGTGTTCTTTGGGCGAGATATATTGGCCGTGATCTCGCCAGAAAGCAGGGCAGTGCTTTGACCGTCCCAAACGAGTACGCCTTGTTTTTCGATTCCTACCTCCTGCAGACTTTGGATATGCGCTTGGACAAAACTCCCATGCTGGGGATCCGTGGCATGGGGCCACATGCGAACGATGTGCAGGACGTACATAGCCCAAAGGTCGGGTAAAGTGGTCTTACTCTATGACCAGGCGGCGCGTGGTATTTTTACCATCTGCTTGAACCTTTACAAGGTAAATGCCCGGATTCAATTTGGCCTGAACCGAAATGCGCTGGCTATTTTCTACTTGCTTTGCCCAAATCCGGCGACCCATTACATCCCATAATTCAATGGTACTGCGCTGCGCAGTTGTTCCGAGGTCAACGACAAAGGCGCCACGAGACGGGTTAGGTAGGATCTTCACATCTTGCACCGATATAGGGTCTCTCAAGCCAATCCCTGCAACGGTGTAGCAATTGCTCGTATCCGAACATCCATTTTGTATGATGGCTACAGCATAGCTTCCGTTTGCCATGGCAGTATAGGTGGCAGTGGTAGCACCTGAAATGGAGGCGAAGTTATTGCCGCAGTCTAGCCATTGATAGGTGGCATTATTGGCCAAGGCGGTTAATACGTTCAGGGTGCTCATACTGCCCGATTGATTTACCTGGGTATCCACCGTATCGATGGTCAGTTGCAAGTTGATCGTAGAGTCACATGTGTTGTAGGCGGGCAAAACATAGCTGTAGTTGCCAGAACTGGTATACGTTGACCCAGTGGGGTCTGTAAAAGACAGGCAAGCACTGGCCGAAATAGTCGTGTCTTTGTCTCCAGGTAGAGGGGCACCTGCTACCCAGTTGGATGTACTACCTGAAAGACCAAAATTATAGAGGGTTCCATGCTGATTTGTCACCGCATCATATAAGGTGTAATTGGCGCTGTTGCTGCCTGATGCTGTGCCTTGATTGGCTTTATAATAGGCTACCAGTGTAAGAGGAGGACTGCAAAGCTCCGTGTTAAAATTCGCGGCAATCTGTGTTGGAGTGCGCGCAGTGTTCCAAATACGCACCTCATCAATAGAGCCTGTAAATGGATTCGTGCCATCTACGCGTTTTCCAATTTGCACATACGTTCCTGAAGAGGTATTTGTGCTGACCGTGAGGTTTCCAGAGGCGTCTAACTGGCCGTCAACGTATAGTTTATATTGACTGCTTGTGGATGATGGATCATATACCACGGCAACATGGTGCCAGTAGCCATCATTGACTGCTGTGACACCACTTAGTCCATTGCCTCCAACTTCAAGACGTGGTGCATTGGCCCACAATAAATTAAACGTAAACCTTGTGCCTGTGGCAAAAACGCCCCAGTCGACGATGGTCTGTTGCACACCACCGCCAGTGCCGGGTATGCAATTTGCGGTAGTTTTTACCCAAGCTTCAATGGTTCTTGCTGAAGTGCCACTTGCCCCTTGATGGGTCGTGATAACATAATCATCTACCCCGTCAAAGTCCAAGGCATTGCTTGGTGCCGTTTGAGCTGAAACTGAAAGGGAGAATCCAACAGTCAGGGCCAAAAGGATTCCTTTGATTTGGCTGGGTAACAGATTGAAAGTCATATGATGATCGTTTCACGTTGGTAGGTGGTGTGAATGTAACGATAAGTTCCAAACAAATGGACAATAGGCGCTATTTGCTAGCATGTGACTCTAGTGTATATTTGCCGACCCAAACGGTGGTTGTAGCTCAGTTGGTTAGAGCGCCTGATTGTGGTTCAGGAGGTCGTGGGTTCGAAACCCATCTTCCACCCAACGTTAAAAACCCCACAGGAATGTGGGGTTTTTCTTTTCAACCCCTGACATTGAGAGGATTTGGAGTTGAGATCCATCTTTAGGCGCGATAAAACTCGGCCATGTAGTAGGTTTACATGTAATTACATGGCATGATGAAAAAACAATGGATTTTCCTATTTCTGTTTGGTTCTAGCATGATCCTAACGGCACAAACAGTGTTGATCAGCGGAACGGTTATAGAAAAAAACACGAAAGAGGGCATACCAAATGCATTGGTTGTAGCGCCAAACGGACAGAAAGCACTTTCTGACGGTCAGGGTGATTTCACTTTGCAAGTCGATGTACTACCCGTTGAGATCGTCACCTCTGCTTTCGGGTTTGAACCGAAAAAGATTGTCGTGACAAAAGCAAACAAGAAAGTTGAAATGGCCCTTGAATCATCATCGGTTGTCTTACAAGATGCGTTGATTGTGGCATCTAAAATAAGTGAAAAGCAAAAACAATCTCCCATCTCGGTCGAGGCATTGGACCTTTTGAGCATAAGAGAAGCCGCGGCGCCTAGTTTTTATGAAGCTTTAGGCAATATGAAAGGAGTGGATCTTACTTCAGCAAGTATTGGGTTCAAGATTATCAATACCCGTGGATTTAATAGTACGAGCCCTGTTCGAAGTTTGCAAGTCATAGATGGGGTGGACAATCAAGCGCCAGGTTTGAATTTCTCATTAGGTAATTTTTTGGGCGCAAGTGAATTGGACGTTCTAAAAGTGGATATTATTTCTGGTGCAGCGGGTGCTCTTTATGGGCCCTCAGCTTTTAATGGGGTGATTGCTATCGAGACAAAAGATCCTTACCGAACCCAGGGGACCTCATTTCAAATCAAGGTAGGTGAGCGGGCTTTAAAAGAAGTAGCATTTAGATGGGCAGAGGCCTACCAAAGAGCGGATGGCTCTCCAAGTTGGGCATTGAAAATCAATGTTTTTGGACTCCAAGTGAATGATTGGGAGGCCACAAATATGCAAGCCACTGAAGGGTCGGAAAGCGTTATAACCAATCCGGGTGGGTATGATGCCGTTAACCGATATGGGGATGAAATTGCCTACAATGATGGGGGTGATGCAAAAACCTATGCAGGTATAGGGACGTATCATCGACGCGGGATTGAGGAAAGTGCATTAGTCGATTACGGAACGGAAAACCTCAAGGTTGCCACAGCAGCGCACTATAAATTCAAAGAGGGCGTAGAGGCAATTTACAGTATGAACTTTGGCAGTGGAACCACCGTATATCAAGGAGACAATCGCTTCAGTCTAAAGGACATTATGTTTCTGCAGAACAGATTTGAAATAAGAAAAGGAGATAAGTGGTTTGTTAGAGCCTATGCCACGCACGAAGATGCCGGAAAAACCTATGACGCCTATTTTACCGCCCTTCGCATGCAAGATTCCGTCTTGGATGAAGGCTTTTGGGCAAATCAATACCGATCCTTTTGGAATATTTTTCAAAAATCAAAGGTGAAAGGTTTGGCGGGCTACCCCTCTGAAACAATACCTAATGTGGAGTTTTCTGAGCAGATGGCACAAATGTGGGCGATGTACCCAGAAGCTTTTGCGGAATTTCATACCAGTAATAGAAATTGGATGGAGGGTGCGTATAACCCAGACAGTTCACTCATTCCCGGAACGCGTGCATTTGAAGTACTGAAACAGAAAATCATCAGTACGCCTTTTGATGAAGGCGGATCTCGTTTTTTTGACCGATCCTCGTTACAACATCTCCAGGGTCAGAGAACGATAGAACTAGGCCAATTAGGCGAACTTTATGTAGGAGGTAGTTTTAGACGTTATAATCCAAATTCTAGAGGGACCATTTTTAGCGATACCAACGGGGTTAAACTGCAAGTTCAAGAACTTGGATTTTTTACCGGATTCAAAAAAGAAACTGAACGCTTTATTGGAAATTTCTCTTTGAGAATGGATAAGAACCAGAATTTCAATTGGCTTGTGTCCCCTGCGCTTTCATTCGTGTATAAACCAAATTCGCATGCTGTACTGCGGGCAGGGCTAACTTCTGCAATCCGCAATCCAACCCTACAGGATCAATATCTGTACTATAATGTAGGCCGTGCGTTGCTATTAGGAAACCTTCATGGGTATGATTCATTGGTGACGATTGACAATGTGCGTGATTTTTTGGCCGCTTCACCGCAAGCAAGAGCATCATGGGAATGGGATTATTATGCGCTTCAAGGGGTAAAGCCAGAGAAAGTCCAAAGTGTTGAATTAGGCTACCGGGACACATGGTGGAATAGGGTCTATGTGGATGCTACATATTATTACAGCTGGTACCAGGATTTTATTGGCTACCATGTTGCATTGAAAATTGATGATAACCCTGGCGGTAGTGCCGCTGATCGATTGCGCTCTGCTCAGGCATACAGAATTGCCTCCAATGCCCAAGAGATGGTGACAACCCAAGGCTTTAGTATGGGTGCTAATTATTATATACGGCACTTAGCCTTTGCCGGAAACTACACTTGGAATATCTTGAATTCAGGGGTCGATGACCCTATCATTCCTGCGTACAATACGCCAGAGCACAAGTATAATTTATCTATTTCTGCGCGTGACTTAGAATGGAATAAACTAAAAGGCAAGTGGGGATATCTCATTAGCCATAAGTGGGTAGAAGGATTTCTTTTTGAAGGTTCTCCTCAGTTTACGGGATCGATACCCAGCTATCGCTTAACAGATGCACAAATTTCTTGGAGTGACATGCAAGACAAATGGGCCTTAAAACTAGGGGCAAGCAATATCCTCAATACAAAGGTGGTTCAGGTCTATGGTGGGCCCGCTGTAGGTCGCCTCATCTACCTTAGTGGCACTTTTAATCTCTAGAGTGTCAGTTCTTTTCGTAAATTTCACGCAATAATCATTAAAAAACATTGATGAAAAAACTCTTTACACTTCTATCAGTTGCTTCCATACTGGTTCTTTCTTCTGAAAGTGCTGTTGCGCAGCAACGTTATTTGGACGAGGTTTTTACCGCGACCCAAATAACATATGTGCCGGGTATTGCCTACGGGTACAATTTTAGCCAGTATGTGCCAGCGGCAATGGGTGGACCGATGGTCATCCCAGTGTTTTCGGATATCTACATGCCGGATACAGCCATCGACACAGAAACTTCTCGTCCGGTGATCATGTTGTTGCACTCGGGATCATTCCTTCCCCCAGGACTTGCATCACCTATGGGCAGCAGAAAGGATTCAGCCATTACAGAAATTGCCAATCGTTTGGCACGTCGCGGCTTTGTGGTTGTTTCTGCAAGCTACCGTAAAGGATGGTTGGCTAATTCAACCAACTTGGACTTGCGCAGAGGCACCAACCTTATGGCGGTGTATAATGCGGTTCAGGATGCAAAAGTTTGTGTCCGCGCCATTCGCGCTTCAAATTTGGTCCAAGGAGACCCCTATCGTATTGATCCCAATTTCATTTCTATGATGGGTGTAGGTTCTGGCGGTTATATCTCCTTAGCATACGCTACCATTGATAATTATGCCGAGGTGGCTAACCCGACTAAGTTTCAATATACGGCAGATGGTATTGGCATTTTTGGAGACTCTATCAGTGCTGGTGACCCCTATATTGACACAGCTGTTGTGGGTAATTGGGATGGCTACGGAGGCGTAGCTACGATCATTGGGACCCATCCTGTGACAGGATTGCCTTTGGTTGATCAATCTCAGCCTGGACGCAATATCCCTTTATATGCAGGTATTCCACACAGCGTAAACATGGTCATTAATCTTGGTGGCGCTTTGGGCGATTCAGCATGGGCATCTCAAGGAGATGCACCTATGGTGTCGTTCCACAGCCGTTATGATTTCTTTGCTCCTTATTATCGTGGAATGGTCAACGTTCCCATTGCCGGAAGCTTCTTCCCTGTGGTAGAAGTTGCTGGAAGTCATACAGCGGTTAAAATTGCTAACACATTCGGGAATAACACCGTCTTAGGTGCTTCATCCTTGATGGATGCGTATTCGACCAAAGCACGTTCAAATGTGCACAACATAGGTAACCAGGAGAATATCTACACGTTTAATATGTTGCCTCCAAATGCGACCATGCCTTTCCGTGTAAATTCAAATCCTTGGGATTGGTGGGATGCAAATGATCCCTTGTCTGCCAATGAGACAAACCCTAATGTTAAAGCGCAGTCTATGCTCTACATTGACACTGTGTTGGCCTTTACTATGCCTCGCGTAGGTAATGCTATGAATGCAGTAGGCTATAGTGTTGGCGTTGTTGAGCCATCTTCATTTGCCATTACAATGAGCCCAAACCCAACGTCTTCCAATGCCATTGTGCGTGTGGAGGATGCCAAGATTCTCAGTGTGCAAGCCATTGATATTTTGGGTCGTAAAATGTTTGATCTGCAGAATATTCAAGCCTCTATGGTGGAAGTTCCGGCAGACTACTGGCCCAAAGGGACCTATGTATTGCGCGTAGAAACGACCAAGGGTTACCAGACGTTGAAATTGATTCGTCAATAAAGCATTATTGAAAAACAGATATTGAGAAGGGGCCGCAGTAATGCGGCCCCTTTTTTATTGTACTACTTCTTACTGCGTATCTATCAATGAGCGGCGCACATGACGTTGATTTAGTGGTCCGAATGTGTTAAGGCCATTCCTTGCGCATATAAATAGCGGAAAATAGCTTGCTCTCCGGCAGGGGTGACAACGAGGCTTCCGGATTTTTTATTCGCTTTGGCGGACATTTTTGGAATGATATTGCCCCATGCTTCCTCGGTTAACTGAGAGGGAGTATAGAGCGTGTGACAACGACTACATTGTGTTTGGTACAGTCCTTCTCCAGCTTGATATTCTGTCAACGTGTAGCCTGGAAATTTTGCTTGTAGCGTAGCGTCAGAAAGATCCTTTACCGCCGTGGTTTCAGATTTCTGTGTAAGCCAGGTGCCACATGAGGCCATGAGGAACATAACACCTAAAAGGGTCAAAAGGCGGTAAGAATGTTGCATAGAATCGTACGTATTGAAATGGGAAGTTCGGGAAAAAATATAGAAGCGGGTTTTTGCGTACGTATCCGTTGAAAAGTTGTTGAGTAAAGTAGTGCCTTCCTGCATAGGACCCATTAAATTTGACCTGTGATAAAGTACCTGAGTATGACACTGTGCTTGTGCAGCGGAATGGCGATGGCAAGCCTCCCTGTATACTATTTTCCGAGTGTGATACGCGGTGCGCAACTGCATTATGCGCATCAGAATCAAGGAAATCCAGACGGCTCCGTCTCCTTTGTAGGTCCCTTCGGTATGCATCCAGTAGCGGCTGCCCGTATGGGTTTAAGTCCTTCGGATTGTTTGGATTCCATCAAGGCTTTTCATTCAGTTGAAACCCTTTGGCTTGACTATTTCTGTACGTTTAAGGATAGTTCTGCAGCTGATTTGGCGATCATTTATGGTGGTGCCTACGTGAACAAGCTAGGCAACAAGGGATGGGCGCAAGAGATTCAAAGAATCGAAATAGCAAAGCAGGATATCCATTCATCCTTCCGAGCAAGCTACCCTTATACGGATGTAAAAGAAGTCTTAACAACAGAAGATCAAGGACCTAATTTGGCCGCCATTCCAAAATTTGAGACGTACACCGTCAAGGCAGGTGATAGTCTTTGGAAAATCCATCAAAAATTCCCGCAATACGCGCTTACTGCCTTGATGGAGGCAAATGGAGGGCGTGAAACGATATATGTAGGTCAAAAGCTTCAAATTCCCTTGTGAGCATGGCCAATCAAGAACGGCCTCCATGGGTCATTGCTGTTTTTATTGCCCTGGTCTTAGGCCTTTTTGGATCATTTGCCGCCTGGAACCACCATCCTCAACCATCCTTATTTGGTGAAGTAGCGCTTCGTTTACCCGTTTGGCGACCTTGGGAAGACTGGGCTGAAGAAAAACACGTTGCAGAGTTGGCGAAGGCCAAGGCAGATTCTTTGAATAAATGGGCAGTACGTGACTCCCTTGCTGGGAAAAATGTACCAATCAAGCCAAAGCGAGGTAATGGCGCACTGCAATTCTCTGATGATGACAGTTTGGGTATGGCAAATTTTGCCAGGGCCCTGGCAGCTCTTTCGCAAAATGGGGGCTTGCGTGTAGTACATTTTGGTGATTCTCAGATTGAAGGCGATAGGATTACAGCAGACTTACGCAATTTGTTGCAAACACGTTATGGAGGTGAAGGCCCCGGAATGCAGCCACTCGTTCCATTTGTTCCCATGGCTTCGGTGGCACAATCAACCACAGGCAATTGGACGCGAATGGTCAGTTTTGGCCGGAAAAATGATAAAAGTCCTAGCAGCCAATACGGACCACGAGGGGTATCACATCGCTATGCCATGGTGGGCGGTATGGGGCCAGACGCCTCGGTGACATTTAAGCCAAGGTCCTATGGGTATGACAGGGCTAAAAGGGCAAGAAGATTCACCCTACTGCATGGTCCATCAAGAGGCCCATTAGAGGTGAAATGGTATGCCAATGATACGTTGTGGAAAATCATATACCTGGATTCCAATGCCCGGACTGGGTCATTAACGGTGCAGGCTCCGCAGCCCTTGCGCTCATTGAAAATAGAATTCCGCGGCGAAAGTCCCGATTGGTATGGCATGGCCCTGGATGGTGCGGGGGG
>ERZ889078.722-NODE-722-length-29032-cov-15.709632_pt1 | contig 29032 bp, 24 predicted proteins | sample MGYA00521266_ERZ889078 | MGnify/ENA primary metagenome ERZ889078 (study PRJEB32303, sample SAMEA104408618) | aquatic metagenome | biome: Brackish water; feature: Pelagic; material: water | place: Baltic Sea | collected 2014-06-16T06:34:00 | depth 76,534 m ...
AATATTATAAATTATTATTACATTGCAAATAAATCTAACTTATACATTATGTAATTTAAGCCCATTTTTTGTATCATTTCACTTATAAACAATCAAAGGTGTGTAATGGCAACAATAAGTATGAGTGATATTAAAAAAAATGTAAGATTAGTTGTTGGAGAAGTTCCTTATAAAATTGTGGAATTTCAACATGTTAAACCAGGAAAAGGTGCTGCATTCGTTCGCATGAAAATGAAAAGTTTTTTAAACGGTAAGGTTGTTGACAAAACGGTTCATGCAGGTGATAAGTTTGAGGTGCCTATTATTGACTTTAAAACTATGCAGTATCTTTATGATGATGGAGATATGTACCAGTTCATGGATAATGAAACTTATGAACAACTTGGTCTTACTTACGAGCAGTGTGATGATGCATCAAAATGGTTTAAAGATGGAATCAATGTTGATATTGTTTTTTATAAAGATAATGCAATCTCAGTACAAGCTCCAGAGACTATGGAATTTGTTATAGCAGAGACACCTCCAAATTTTAAGGGTGATACTTCAAGTGGAAGTAAAAAACCTGCTACTTTAGAGGGTGGTGCTGTTATTCAAGTTCCATATCATGTACTTGAAGGCGATACAGTTAAAGTAAACACTGTTGATGGCGAGTACTTAGAAAAAGTAAAATAATTACATGATAATAAACGCGATTTGGAACTTATTTTCCAATCGCATTATCTAAAACAGCTATTGAATTATAATAGTTGTAATAATCTATCACTAAAGATGCCATCGCATCGATATACCCTTGTCTTGCTTGTTGTAACTCTATAAAATCCGATAAACCATATTCATAACGCTGTGAAGCTTGATGGAATTTTTCATTTGAAACTTTGAGTAGACTTTGTGAAAGTTCTACTGAGTCTTTTGCTTTGTAAACATTGAGATAAGCTTGTGTCGTTTGGGTTTTGATAAGGAGTCTTGAATATTGTAAATTTGATTGTGCAATATCGACTTGAATCTTTTTCTCCTGAGTTAATGCATCTTTTGCACCACCTTGGTAAATATTCCAATTAAGATTAACAGATGCTTGCCATTGATTTTTGGGAACTATATTTTTAAAAGTATCAACATGCTGTTTTGTGTAGTCTGCATTAAAATAAAGAGATGGATAGTATTCAGATGCTGCAACTTGACTATTAGCTTTTGAAGTGCTAACATTTGCTGTCTGCTTTTTAAGTTCATATCTATTTGTATATGCAAATTCAATTGCATCTTTAAGTGCTAAATCATACTCTGTTAAAGAGTTGTAAAGATGTGCTAAGTCAAGTTTTTTTGCATAAACTTCGTAGTTGTTGTTGATATTTTTAAATCCTATAACTCTATCGAGTTCTGCATATGAAAGTTTTAAATCATATTGAGATTTTTTCAAATCAAGTTTAGATTTTATGAGTTCAACTTTAGCATCTGAAATATCTATTTTCGTTTTAATTCCAGCATCAAAATATTTTTGTGAGCGGTAAAGTTGGGCTTCATTGAGTTTTATATTTTCTGTGTTTACATTAATAAGGGCAATGTTTTGTAGTACATGATAATATGCACTTCTTACCTCTTTTTTCTTATCAGATATTTGTTGTTTATAGCTATTTGCATAGCTTTGTGAATCATATTTAAAACTTTCGCTATTGCTACTCGTTTTTCCAAAATCATAAATGAGTTGTTCAACAGAGAGCTTTCCTAAAATAATAGAGTCATTGACCATATCATTTGGTTTTGTAGGCACATTGTTTTGACCACCTTCGCCAGCGGATACAAGTAAATCAAGAGTAGGGCGATAGTTTGCATTTGCAAGAGTGTAACGGCTTTTTGAAGCTTCATAGTTGGCAGAACTTATATGAAGCTCTGGAGAGTTCTCAAGTGCTTTGAGTATTAAGTCATCGACTGTATAAATTTCTGTTGCATAAAGTGTCGACACCAAGGTTAGAGCTGTTGTTATATTTAAGATTTTCATTATATAGACTCCCTTCTTGCAATTTCATCTTCTACACTCACAAATTTCTCTCTCATACTCTCTAAAAGTACATATAAAACAGGTACAAAAAGAGTCGATATAAAAGTCGCAGCTACCATACCAAAAAGTAAAACAATACCGATTGACATCTGTGTAACAGCCCCTGCACCAGTTGCAAAAGCAAGAGGAAATATACCAAACAAAAATGAGAGAATAGTCATCATAATGGCACGAAAACGAAGTGTTCCAGCATTGATAGCTGATTCTATGATACCAATGCCACTCTCTCTTTGCTCTTTTGCAAACTCAACAATTAAGATGGCATTTTTTGCAGCAAGGGCGACGAGTAAGACAAGTCCAACTTGTGCAAAGGTATTGAGAGGAAGTCCCATCCAGTTAAGTCCTCCAACAGCACCAGCCACAACCATAGGAACAGAGAGTAAAATCATGAGTGGAAGTATCCAAGACTCATATTGGGCTGAGAGAACTAGAAAAACAATGAGAAGAACGAAAAAGATAACAAAAATTTGAGAGTTTCCAGCTAAAGTTTCTTGATAACTCATACCAGACCATTCATACCCATAAGTAGCAGGGAGTACTTTTTTGGCTATTTCATCCATAGCTTTCATAGCATCGCCTGAACTATATCCAGGAGCCGCTGCACCATTTATTTGTATGCTTCTATACATATTGTAGTGTGTGAGATTTTGTGGTCCTATCATCTCTTTTATATTTATAAGAGCATTAATAGGTATCATTTTATTAGATGCATTTCTTACAAAAAGTTTGTTAATATCTTCTTTGGCACTTCTATAATTTTCATCTGCTTGAACAAACACACGAAATACTTTACCAAATTTTGTAAAATCATTAACATAAATAGAACCAAGATAAGCCTGCATTGTTGTAAACAGGTCGGAAATATTTACACCTAAGGCGTTGGCTTTTTCCCTATCTACTTCTATATCATACATAGGATAGTTTGTAGCAAAAGTTGTAAAAGCATAAGCGATACGAGGATCTACAAAAGCGGCTTTTATCATCTCATTTGCATAGTGCTCAAATGTATCTAAATCACCAGAGAGATAATCTTGGAGTCTAAAGTCAAATCCACCAACATTTCCAACTCCTGGAATACCTGGCATATTAAAGGCTGCAATATTAGCCTCGTTGATATTTGCTGTTTTCATTTTTATCTGTTTGATGATACCAAAGACACTGTTTTCTTTTGTAGTTCTGAGACTCCAATCTTTCAAAGAGACAAACATGGCAAGTGCTGAACCATCCATAGATGAAGTGATGATGTTATAACCCTCAACACTTACACTATTCTCAACTCCTTCAATACTGTAAATAATATCTTCAACCTTTTTTCTGACTTTTGTGGTTTGTGCAAGTGAAGTACCCGGTTTGAGGTTTACAGATACCATACAAATTCCCTTGTCTTCAGAGGGCACAAAACCTGTTGGTGTAATGCTAAAAAGATAATAAGTAAGGTAAAAAATTCCACCCATAACTAAAATCATTAGGTATCGTATTTTTATAAAAAGAGTTATAGTTGCTTTGTATTTAGCAGTTATCCAATCAAAAACATCATCAAATTTTTTAAATAAAATGAACTTTTTTTCTCCCTCTTTTCTTCTTTTGATGATAATGGCACTTAGAGCAGGAGAGAGTGTAAGCGCATTTAAAGAGGAGACTAAAACAGCAAAGGAGATAGTAAGTGCAAACTGTTGATAGAGTGAACCTATAATACCTGGAAGAAGTGAAACAGGTATAAAAACAGCGATTAAAACTAAGGTAGTTGAGATGATGGGACCAATGAGCTCTTTCATAGACTCTTTAACAACTTGTGGCATTGTAAGCTCTGGTTTTTTCTGCATGATAACTTCTACATTTTCTACAACTAAAATAACATCATCTACAACAATACCAATAGCTAAAATAAGCCCAAAGAGGGTTAAAAAGTTTACAGAAAACCCACCAGCAATCTGCATAGCGGCAAAAGCACCGATAAGTGAGACCGGAATAGCGGCAGTAGCAATAATAGTAGGTCTCCATGAACCTAAAAAGATAAATATAATTAGAACAACAAGCAAGATTGCCATAAACAGATTATCCACAACATTGTTTATGGCTACTTTTACATATTTTGTTGTGTCATATGGCACAGAATAGGTCACACCATCAGGAAAACGACTTTTGAGTCTCTGCATAGTCTCTTCTATCTTTTCACGGATGTCAAGTGCATTTGCTTCTCCTAATTGATAAACTCCTATGAGTCCTGTTGGTTTTTTTGCACTAATAGCATTCCAATCATAACTCTCACTTCCTAGGGTAATATTGGAGACATCACTTAGGTGAACTAAAGAACCATCTTCTTTGTACTTTATAACAATGTCCTCAAACTCTTTTACATCACTGAGTCGTCCTTTTGTTGTTAAAGTAAACTCTTGTTTTTGGTCTGCATCGCTTGGTGTTCCACCAATTTTACCTAGAGAAGCTTGTTTGTTTTGATTTTTAATCGCACTAATAATCTCCATTGGAGTCATGTTGAGAGCTTTGAGTTTATCTGGATTCATCCAGATACGAATAGCATACTTTTTCTCACCCATATTTTGAGCTTTACCAACTCCGGGGATTCTTTTTATCTCATCTAAAACATTAATATTAACAAAGTTGCTTAAAAAGCTATCATCATATCTCTCATCGCCATTGACAGCAATGAGACAAACTAAAGAGGGACTCTGTTTATCAACTATAACACCTTGTTGTGTTACTTCTGAGGGGAGAGATGCTGTGGCAGTAGAGACTTTGTTTTGAACATCAACTGCACCTATATCTATGTCATATCCTGGTTCAAAATAGACATTTATACTCGATGAACCACTTGATGTAGAAGAAGAGTCCATGTAAATAACACCCTTGATACCATTGAGTTTGTCTTCTAAAACACGAGTTACGGTATCTTCAACTACAAAAGCATTTGCACCAGTATAAGTTGCACTTACATTTACAGTAGGCGGGGCAACATCAGGATACTCAGAAATAGGCAGTATCAACATTGAGACTGTACCTGCAACGATAATTATAAGTGAAATTACAATAGCTAAAATGGGTCTTTTAATAAAAGTAACTGAAAACATATCTTACTTCTCTTGTGGTATGAGCTTGTGTGCTTTTAAAATTGCTTGAATGCCATCTTTTTGAGTTGTATCGGTAGTTTGAACGACTCTACCATTTTTGAGTTTGACAAGAGCAGAGACAATAAGTTTGTCTCCATCTTTAAGACCTTTTGAGATACTTACATAATATTTTGTAGAGTAGCTTGTTTCTATATTTACTCTTTTTGCTTTGTTGTTTTCATCGGCAATATAAACATACTTACCTAGTTGGTCACTAAAAATGATTTCAGGTGGAATCATTAAAAACTTATACTTATCATTGATAAAAAGATTGACATATACAAATGTTCCAGGAAGTACTTTTCCTTGTTTATTGTTGATAGTAGCACGCATACTAATAGTTGAGGTAAGAGGGTCAACAACATTATTTGCAAAATCAACATAACCATTGAGTCTCAGTTTTTCCATGCCCCCTTGAACTTCTATATAAGCATCTGGTTTCTCTTTGTTTCGATATTTTTGAAAAAGACGAACATCATTTTGTGATGGAGAAAAATAGGCATAGATAGGGTTTATATTTACTATTGTTGTAAGAAGTGTTGCTTCACCTTGACCTACAAGATTTCCTACATCAACACGTCTTGCACTCACTCGCCCACTGATGGGTGCGGTGATAATTGTATAGCTGAGTTCAAGTTGGGCTTTGTTTATTTGTGCAAGATCTCCAGCAATGGCAGCTTTGAGTCCTGCTTGTTGCGCTTGGTACTGCTCTAGTGTTGCACGAGGAGCTAAACCCTCTTGTACAAGTGGAGCATATCTATTGACATCTGCGATAGCTAATTGCAAAGATGCCTCATCTTGTGCTTTTTTTGCCTTTGCAGCATTAAGTGCGGCTATGTATTCACTCTGCTGAACTTTAAAAAGCTTTTGTCCTTTTTGCACCATCTCACCATCTTTAAAGTAGATAACTTCAAGAATTCCAGAGACTCTTACTCTTACTTCTTGGTCACTACTTGCTTTTGTCATACCAGTGTACTGTTTCCAAATAGGTACAGCTTCATTTTTAACTGTTATGGTATTTACTTGTAGAGGTGGGACTACTATTTTTACTTGAGTTTTTTTTTCTTGAGAACAAGCTGAGAAAATAAGTGTCAAAAAGAGGAGGGCAGTGAGGGTTTTAAGAACTTTATGATAGTACATAAAAAAGACCTTTTAGTGATTTCATACGATTATATCATGTAGCTCTTAAAATCTATATTTAATATCGATAAAGAGTGAAAATTATCATGTAGTTTGCTCTGTGATTTATTCCTTGATTTAGAGTGATGTTATTATTTTTATGTCATAATAGTAACAGCTACATTACACAGTGGAGGTGTTTATTGAAAAATAAGTTAAAAATAATAGAACGACAAAACAATGTTCTACATAAACTTAATGAAATTGCTGCAATATCAGACATAACACCTAAAGAAACACTCAGAAGAGCATTAAAAATTGGGACCAAATATTTTGGAATAGAGTTTGGAATTGTTAGCCATATTGTTGGTGAAGATTATACTGTAGATGTTCAGTCATCGCCGCCTCAAACATTGTTTGATGGACAGCTGTTTGCACTTGGTTCAACATACTGCAAGACTACTTTAGAGATAGATGATATTCTTGCAATTAAAGACGTCACTCAGTCTAAATATGTAGGTCACCCATGCCATAGAGACTACAATCTTGTATCATACATCGGTGCTCCAATTAGAGTAAATTCTAAAATATATGGCACTATAAATTTCTCTTCGGCAGAGGCAAGAGAGTTGGAATACGATGCGATAGATGACGAATTTATGAGACTGCTTGCTAGATGGGCAGGGTCTTTTTTAGAAAGACAATTTGCTCTTGATGAATTATCACTTGCAAAAAAACAGTTTGAAATGCTTTTTGAGAATAATGCATCTGGAATACTTGCTATAGATGAGGGTTGTCAAATTTTAATGGTCAATAAACGATTTTGTGAAATTATCGGTTTCTCAAAAGAAGAACTTGTAGGGCAAAATACAAAACGTTATTATTTGGATGATTTATCCTATAAAACTGCAAGGCAAAAAATTTCAAATACTGATAAACATTCTTATATAACTTTAGAGCATCAACTCAAAAGAAAAGATAACAAATCAATCTGGTGTGAGTTTGTTGGTTCCCAAATAGAATTGACAAAACACAACAATGCTATTCTTTGGAGTATTTTAGATATTACAGCTCAAAAAGAGATGCAAGAGAAACTAGAACAAGAAGCGACAACAGATTATTTGACTAAACTTTATAACAGAAGATATTTTGCAAGTAGATTAGAAGAAGAAGTCTTTAGAGTAAAACGTAATAAAAAGACTGAAACATCTTTGTTGATGTTTGATTTAGATAAATTCAAACTAGTTAATGATTCTTATGGACATTTAGCAGGAGATACCGTAATAAAAAACTTTGCAAATATTTTGAAAAAACACTTACGAAAAGTAGATATTGTAGGAAGAATAGGTGGGGAAGAATTTGCGATGATTTTACCAAATACAAGTATCGAAAAAGCCATAATTCTAGCAAATAGAATCAGAGAAGAAGTTTCAAGTCAAACGACAAATATTTATGAGAAAAATATCAAATTTACTGTTAGTATAGGGGTGACTTCTTTATCTTATGATGATATTAATTCTGATACTGCTCTCTCCCGTGCCGATAGTGCACTCTATATGGCAAAAAAAAATGGGCGAAATAGAGTTGAAAAAAAATAAGATGCTTAATATCTGTAATCAGTCAAAATCCTCATATAGTTTGCTCTCTCGTATGCTGCCGGATTTGAAGTATGGTGAAGTGAGATACTTCCCCTCATCTGTTTTATAGATTCATACTCTTTTTCTTCCATCCACTTCGTTAGATTTTTCAAAACGGTTTCTACATGATAATTACCATGTTTTAAAATTGCACTTACCATTTGTACAGCATCAGCACCACTCATAATCGCTTTTAGAATATCTTCATGTGTATTTACTCCTGTAGAAGCACATAAAGAGGTGTCGAGTTTATTGTAAAGAATGGCACTCCAGCGAAGTGTCTCACTCAAATCTTTTGATGAGGTAGGATTGATTACTTGAGTGGCATTTAACTCTTCAAGGTCAATATCAACATGAACAGCTCTATCAAAAAGTACCAAACCATCTGCACCAGCATCACTCAATCTTTTTGCCATATTTGCAGGTGCTGAAAAAACAGCATTCATTTTGACAGATACAGGAATACTAACACTCTCCTTGACAGCTTTTAGAGCATCTATATAAAGAGCTTCAATGTCATTACCACTCATGTCTAAATCCGTAGGAATGTAAGTAATGTTAAGCTCAATACCATCCACTCCAGCTTCTTGGAGTTTTTTGGCATAGTTTATCCAACCACCTTTTGAGACTCCATTGAGCGAAGCGATAATAGGAATAGAGACCTCTTGTTTAAGTTTTTTTATTTCATCTAAATAGTTCTCTGATTCTAGATTAGAGAGAGTAACTTCAGGAAAATATCCTAAAGATTCAGCATAAGTTTCACTCCCTTTAAACAAAAAGTGGTCAATTTCATGAGTCTCATGATTGATTTGTTCTTCAAAAATAGAATGAAGTACCACAGCACCAGCACCAGCTTTTTCAAGCTCTTTAATAGATTCAATGGAAGCAGTCAAAGGAGAAGCTCCAACAATAATTGGGTTTTTAAGGGGTATTCCCATGTAAGTAGTTGTTAAATCCATTATATCTCTCCATCTTTTGAATATGACATATCTTCTATATTCTTATATCTTTTATACATATCTTTTGCATGCTCTCTAGCAGTCTCTAGGTACTCTTTGGCATTGTCGGCATTTAGTTTTTCTACCATTTTAAATCGTGTCTCTTGGTACATAAAGTTTTTGACATCGATTTTTGGTCCTTTGTAGTCTAACTGCATAGGGTTTTTTCCCTCTTTTGCTAAATCTGGGTTATATCTAAAAGTTGCCCATAATCCAGAATCTACTGCTAGTTTTTGATGCTCCATTCCATAACGCAAATCATATCCGTGAGCAACACAGTGAGAGTAGGCGATGATAATAGATGGTCCATCATAAGCCTCAGCTTCTACAAAGGCTTTTACAGTTTGAGCATCACTTGCTCCCATTGCTACACGGGCTACATAAACATTGCCATAAGCAATTGCCATCATTGCTAAATCTTTTGGTATTTGTGCTTTTCCACCTGCGGCAAATTTTGCTACAGCTCCTGTTAGAGTTGCTTTAGATTGTTGTCCTCCAGTGTTTGAATAGACTTGAGTATCTAAAACTAGGATATTAACATTTTTACCACTAGCTATTACATGATCAACTCCACCATAGCCAATATCATAAGCCCAACCATCACCACCAATGAGCCAAACTGATTTTTTGACAAGATAATCAGCAAGATTATTGAGCCTATCTATTTGAGTTCCTTTTTTTGATTTTAGAACATTTTTAAGCTCTTGGACTCTTTGTCTTTGCTCAAAAATATCAGGCTCTGTTGTTTGATTAGCATTTAAGATATTTTGACAAAGTTCTACTCCTACTTCATCTTTGATATCTTCTAAAATTTCTCTAGCATTGTGAGTATGTTTATTAATTGCTAGTCTAAAGCCCAAACCAAACTCAGCATTATCTTCAAAGAGTGAGTTTGACCAAGCAGGCCCTCGTCCTTCGTCATTTTTTCTCCATGGAGTTGTTGGTAGATTTCCACCATAAATAGAAGAGCATCCTGTAGCATTGGCGACAATCATTCTATCACCAAAAAGTTGTGAAGCCAGTTTGATGTATGGTGTTTCACCACAACCTGGACAAGCACCACTAAATTCAAACATTGGCTCTAAAAATTGTGACTCTTTTGCTTTTTCATGGTTAAGTTTGTTTCTATCGTAAGCTGGAAGTTTAGTGAAATAATTCCAGTTAATCACTCCATTATCATGTACACTCTCTATTGGAGTCATATTAATGGCTTTTAGCTTAGTTTGTGATTTGTTTTTAGCAGGGCAGACCTCTGTACACAAGCTACATCCCGTACAATCCTCCACAGATACTTGTATGGTAAATCTCTCTTGCTCTTCAAATGTTTTACCTTTTGCTTTGACAAATGAAAATATACTTGGAGCATCTTCTAAAATATCTTCATCTACAACTTTAGAGCGAATAGCGGCATGAGGACAAACAATCACACATTTATTACACTGAATGCAAGTGGAACTATCCCAAACAGGTACTTCAAGGGCAGTATTTCGTTTTTGGTATTGAGTTGTTCCACTTTGCCAAGTTCCATCATCTGGTATGCCTGAGACTGGTATATCATCACCATCTCCAGCGATAATTTTTGCAGTGATATTTTTTACAAATTCATCAAAATCACCTTTTACAAGTGGTAACATTTTTTTATCACCTAGAGTTTTGCTTGGTACATTTATTTCAAAAAGATTTGCTAAAGTAGCATCAACAGCTTTGTGGTTCATATCTACTATAAGTTGTCCTTTTTTACCGTAGGTTTTTTGGATACTTGCTTTGATTTTTTCTATTGCATCCTCTTTTTCAAGTACTCCAGAAATAGCAAAGAAACAAGTTTGCATTACAGTGTTTATGCGTCGTCCCATACCACTTTTTTTAGCAACACTTGCAGCATCTATGACAAAGAATTTTAGTTTTTTCTCTATGATTTCTTCTTGAACTTGTCTTGGAAGTTTTGAAAATACTATATCTTTGCTAAATGGTGAGTTTAGTAAAAATGTAGCACCATCTTCAGCATTTTTAAGAATATGTAATTTTTCAAGAAATACAGCTTGATGACAAGCCACAAAATTTGCTCTCTCTATAAGATAGGTTGATTTTATAGGGTTTGCTCCAAATCTTAGATGAGAAGTTGTCATAGAACCTGATTTGTTGGAGTCATATACAAAATAGCCTTGAGCATAGTTTTGTGTTTGCTCACCAATTATTTTGATAGAGTTTTTGTTTGCTCCGACTGTTCCATCACTTCCAAGCCCAAAAAAGATTCCTCTAAAAGTCTCTTTACTTGCACTAGAAAATGTTTTATCCCACTCTAGTGATGTGTGTGTAATATCATCAAAAATCCCTATGGTGAAGTGATTTTTTGGTTTTGGTCTTGAGAGTTCATCAAAAATGGCTTTTACCATTGATGGGGTAAACTCTTTTGATGAGAGTCCATACCTACCACCAATAACTTTAGGTATTGCAAATCCTAACTCTTCATTATCATGTAGTTCCGTGATGGCACTTAAAACATCAAGATAGAGTGGTTCACCAATAGAACCTGGCTCTTTTGTTCTATCTAAAACAGCTATGGATTTTGTAGTTTTTGGTAAAATATCAACAAAATGTTTGAGAGAAAAAGGTCTATAAAGATGCACTTTTATAATTCCGACTTTCTCGCCATTTTTCACAAGATACTCAGTCGCCTCATGAGCGGTTTCAGCTCCTGAACCCATAAGTATGATTATTTTCTCAGCATCTTTAGCACCAACATAATCAAAAAGATGATACTCTCTTCCTGTTAAAGTCGCAAACTTATCCATGCTTTCTTGAACTATTTGTGGAACTTTATCGTAGTAGCTATTGACACTCTCACGACCTTGAAAATAGACATCGGGATTTTGAGAAGTTCCACGAATTACTGGTCTATCTGATGAGAGTCCACGAGAGCGATGAGCAAAAACTAACTCTTCATCTATCATCTCTTTTAAAACCAACTCATCTAGTAGCTCAATCTTACTTACTTCATGAGAAGTTCTAAAACCATCAAAAAAGTGTATAAAGGGTAAACGAGCTTTAAGGGTGCTAGCTTGAGCTATGAGAGCAAAATCATGTGCTTCTTGAACACTGTTTGAAGAGAGCAGTACAAATCCAGTTTGACGAACAGCCATTACATCACTATGGTCACCAAAAATAGACAAGGCTTGTGCAGCAATAGAACGAGCAGCTACATGAAAAACAGTAGAAGTAAGTTCTCCGGCTATTTTGTACATGTTTGGTATCATAAGCAACAGACCCTGAGAAGAGGTAAAAGTAGTAGTTAAAGCTCCAGTTTGTAGTGAACCATGAACAGCTCCACTAGCACCACCTTCACTCTGCATCTCCATAATTTCAGGAAGTGTCCCAAAGATATTTTTTTCACCTCTAGTAGAATAAATATCACTCAGCTCAGCCATTGGTGAAGATGGAGTAATAGGATAAATTGCTATGACTTCATTTATTTTGTGGGCTACTCGTGCAACAGCTTCATTACCATCTATAGTAATACTTAATTTTTTCATGCAAAATCCTTTTTAAAGATAAAACGTATTTTTACAATTATACATCTTTTTATGTTACATTTCATACTGCTTTTCACTAAAATAAAAATTGTAATCATTATGTATTTATTTTATGATATTATGAAGTTGAATTTATAATAAAAGAGTAAAGATGAAAAAAAGAACCAAAATTGTAGCTACTGTTGGACCAGCTTCTGATTCACTAGAGATGTTAAAAAAATTGATAAAAGCTGGTGTAAATGTTTTTAGATTGAATTTTTCTCATGGTACTCATGAGTATCACTCTCAAACACTTGCCAAAATTCGTCAAGCTGAAGTTGAAACAGGACTTGTTGTAGGTATTTTACAAGATATAAGTGGACCAAAAATTAGAATTTCAACACTTGAAGAACCCTTTCATTTAAAAGAAAAAGATGTAATAACATTTTTAAAAGATGATATTATAGGTAGAAAAGTTAGTGATACTAGGTATGAAGTTTGTATTAATCAGCCAGAAATTTTAGAACAATTAAAAGTAGATGATTATATCTATTTATATGATGGAATAATACGTACAAAAGTTACTTCAATAGAAAAAGATAGAGTAAATGTGATAGTTGAAAACCAAGGAATTTTATCATCTAAAAAAGGTGTTAATTTTCCCAATACAAATCTTGGAATTGATGTAATCACACCAAAAGATAAAATAGATATGTTATGGGGAATAAATAACGATGTTGATTTTATGGCTATATCTTTTGTTCAAGAAGCAAATGATATGTTAAATGCTCGTAAAATTATAAATGACAATGGTGGAGATATTCAACTTATTGCAAAAATAGAAAAATTTGATGCAGTTGAAAATATTGATGAAATTTTAGCAGCTAGTGATGGCTTAATGGTCGCTCGTGGAGATTTGGGAATAGAAGTTCCATTTTTTGAAGTTCCGTCTATACAAAAAATGCTTATTAAAAAAGCAAATGAAGTTTCAAAGCCAGTTATTACTGCCACTCAAATGCTTCTTTCTATGACAGAAAAAGACAGAGCAACTCGTGCAGAAATAAGTGATATAGCAAATGCAGTTTTAGATGGTACAGATGCAGTTATGCTCTCAGAAGAGAGTGCTGTTGGGCATAATCCAGTTTTAGCAGTAGAAACGATGGTTAAGGCTATTCAAGGGACTGAAAAAATTTATCCATATGATAAATATGGACAATTTAAAATAAATGATGCGACTGATAGTATTAATGAAGCAGCGGTAAAACTTTGTAAAGATGTAGATGCTTGGGGTTTAATATGTCTTACATCTTCAGGTTCTTCAGCGAAAAAAATATCACGTTATCGTCCTCGTCGTGATATTTATGCTGTTACTCATGATATAAAAGTTGCAAAAAATCTTACTCTTTGTTGGGGAATTGTCCCTGCTTTTATGGTGGATAGAAATTCTCTTGGACAAATGATGCACCAAGTTATGCAACAGGGTATAGAGAGAAGAGTTCTTAAATTAGATAAAAGTTATATATTAACAGCTGGAGATCCCGTTGGCATAGCAGGTAATACAAATATGATTCGTATTATTAGAGAAAGAGAAATGGAGTTTTTTGCATCACTTGTTTAAATAATGTAGAAAATTTACACAGATAATATCTGAATAAAAAATAACTTATGATATAATAGTTTAAATTAAATAATGTTGTACAAAGGAATAAAATGTCATTAAAAGTAGCTATAAACGGAACAGGAAGAATAGGTTCAATTGTAACAAAAATTGTAAGTATGAGAGATGATATGGAGTTAGTCGCTCTTAATACTACTTCTAAGCCTGAAATGCTTGAATATTTACTAAAATATGATTCGGTGCACAAGGGAATTGATGCCAAAATTATTGATGCAGACACAATTGCTATAAATGGTAAAAATGTAAAAATCTTTAGTGATAGAGACCCTGCCAAAGTTGATTTTGGTGGTGCTGGAGCTAAGGTTGTTATCGAGTGTACAGGAGCATTTTTAACTACTCAAGATTGCCAAGCTTATCTTAAAAATGGTGTAGAGAAGGTTGTTATGTCAGCACCTGCAAAAGATGATACACCTACTTTTGTACTTAACATTAACACAGATGAGTATAAAGGTGAAGCAATTATTTCTAATGCAAGTTGTACGACAAATGCTTTAGCACCTTTATGTAAAGTTTTAGATGATGAGTTCGGAATTGAGAATGGTCTTATGACAACAATTCACTCTTACACTAATGATCAAAATATTTTAGATGTAAAACATAGTAAAGACTTTAGACGTGCTCGTGCGGCGGCTATTAACATGATACCTACTACAACCGGTGCTGCTAAAGCAATTGCTCTTGTTATGCCACAGCTTAAAGGAAAACTCAATGGTTATGCTATGAGAGTTCCAACACCGGATGTTTCTGTAGTTGACTTGACTGTAAATTTATCTAAGGCAGTTACTAAAGAAGAGATTATAGATGCAATGGTAAAAGCATCGGAGACAAACTTTAAAGGGCTTTTAGAAGTTGATTTTGATAAAAGAGTTTCAAGCGATTTTATTGGAAGTACTTATAGTGCAACATTTGTACCAGATATGACAAGTGTTGTAGAAGGTAAAACAGTGAAAGTTTTAGCATGGTATGATAATGAGTGGGGTTACAGCTCAAGACTTGTTGATATGGTGAAATATATTGGTGAGAAATAAATGATCTCTTTTAATAATATCTCTCTTGATGCTAGGATTTCTGCTGCTAAAACAAGAATGCAAGATGCTTTTAATGTTTTAAAAGATGAAATGCAAAGTGATAAAGTAGGTTATTATAAGTTACCAGTGAGCTCATTAGCTCATATAGAAGAGATAAAAAAGATAGATACTAGTAGTTTTGAGCAGATTATTGTTATTGGAATTGGAGGATCATCATTGGGTACAAAAGCGATTGACTCGCTTTTAAGACAGATGCATCCTGATGCTAAAGAGATGATTTTTTTTGAAAACTCAGACCCTTTAACGATTTCAAATAATATTGCTAAAATTAAAAAAGAGAAAGCCTGTTTTTTCGTTATTTCAAAATCTGGTGGGACTATAGAGACAACTTCTATTTTTAAAACTCTTATAAAACATCTTTATTTAGATTTGGATGGTGTAGATTCTCATCGTGTATTTGCCATTACAGATGCTAATTCTCCACTTTCTAATTTTGCAAAACATCATAAGTTAAAAGAGTTTAATATCCCAGATAATGTAGGTGGAAGATTTTCAGTACTTAGTGCTGTAGGTGTTGTACCCTTGAGTATGGCTGGTTATGATATGGAGCTTCTTTTAAATGGTGCAAATGATTTTTTAGAGAATTTTTTTGATGGCAAAGAAGAACATCTTGTAGAAAAAGCAAATTCTCTCTATGAAAATGCTAAAAGAGAAAATATTAGTGTTCTTTTCTCCTATGCCGATAGTTTAGAAAATTTCACAAAATGGTTTGTTCAATTATGGGGAGAATCTTTAGGAAAAATAGATGTGCATGGCGATAGAGTAGGGCTAACTCCTATTGGACTTATTGGTTCAGTAGATCAACACTCTTTTTTACAACTCATTATTGAAGGTCCTAAAGATAAACGTGTTACTTTTATTAAAATAGATAACTTTGAGAATGATTTTTGTATTCCAGATATCTCTTTAGAGGGAATTGAAAAAACAGATTTTATAAATGATACTAGTTTTAATACTCTTATCAATGCTCAGTGTGATGCAACAATTCAGAGTCTTAAAGAGTCTGGTGTGACTGCAGATTTAATTAGTATTGGTGAAATTTCTGAGAAAAATATTGGGGCACTTATGATGTACTTTGAACTTTTAACTTCTTTAGTGGGTTCTATGTTTAAAGTAAATACTTATAATCAGCCAGGTGTTGAACTTGGTAAAGATATTTTATATAAAAATTTAGGTAACAAATAAAAAGGTTTTTTTAACATGGCATTTGCAATTATGTGTTCGGGTGGTGATGCACCAGGTATGAATTCAGCGATAAAAAAATTTGTTGATTATACTTCTAAATTAGGGATAGATGCTTATTTTATCTATGATGGTTTAGAAGGTTTGATAGATAATAAGATAAAAAAAGCACACCATAGTGATGTAGCTGGAATTTTGCATAGAGGTGGTACCATTATACGATCTTCTCGCTCAAAACGCTTTTTTGAATATCAGTATAGAAAGCAAGCATATTCGAATTTAAATCTACATGATATTAAGGGTATTGTTGTTTTGGGTGGTGATGGTTCTTTTCGTGCAATGGATGTTTTTAGTAGTGAATTTGACGTTAACTTTGTTGGTGTCCCTGCAACTATCGATAATGATATTTATGGAACGGAGTATTGTATTGGCGTAGATACGTCCTTAAATGTAATACGAGACGCACTTGATAAAATACGAGACACGTCTTCTTCTTTTAGTCGCGCGTTTATCGTTGAAGTTATGGGACGAGATTGTGGTTATCTTGCTGTAGTATCCGCTATGAGTAGTGGTGCTGAAATTTGTATTATTCCTGAAGTGGAATTTGATACTAAGGTTCTTGAAAAACGTTTGCTTGAAGAGATTAATAATGGTCGTAATTATATTTTAGCCATAGTCTCGGAAGGTACAAAGAAAACAACTGAAGTTTATAAATGGATTGAGTCAAGTTTAGGACTAGAAGTAAGAGTGAGTATACTAGGACATATCCAAAGAGGTGGTAATCCAACGGTTTATGATAGAATGATGGCATTCGACTTCACTATTGATGCTGTTGATTATTTAAACTCTCATAGTGATTCTAATAAAGTAGTAGTGTATAATAAGGGGGAGTTCAGTTTTATGGAAATTGATGATGTCGTTTCGAATAAATATGAACTACCAAAGCGTTATTTAGAAGCTTTAAACTATTTAGATTAGAGCTTCTATTTTAATTAAACCATTACTTATTAAACATGATGGAGCCAAGTCTAATCATGTTTGAACCACACTCAATAGCTAACTCAAAATCTCCACTCATCCCCATTGAACAGATGGTGGCATTTGGGAGTTGTTTAAAAATAGTGTAAGTAGTGTCAAAACTCTCTTTGATAACTACTTTATCTTTACTATGAGCACCAATACTCATCACACCTTTTAAATTAATATTTGGGCACTCTTTTTGAATTTGCTTATATATTTCAATAGCAACTTCAGGCATCAAACCATGTTTTGATTCCTCTTTTGCAGAATTAATTTGCATTAAACAATCAAGGGATATATTTTTAGCTTCAAGTTTTTTTTGAAGTTCATGAGCTAATTCTAAAGAGTCTAGTGCCTGAAAAAGGGTAGGGTTAATATCAAGTAAATTATTTATTTTATTTTTTTGAAGATTACCTATAAAGTGCCACTCTAATGGTAAATCGTCTAGCTCTTGTGATTTGTCTTTTAAATCTTGTACTTTGTTTTCACCAAAAGCACGTTGGCCTATATTGTAAAGTGCTTTAATCTCAGCACTAGTTGAGTATTTACTTACAGCAACTGTTTTTACTATATGATGCCCACTTACTTTAAGTCTTGCAAATTCAACTCTTCTAACGATAGCATCGATATAAATTTTATATTCTGTTTGTGTCATTGTTTATCCTACTAATCTTGTAATATCATTAAATAAACCTAAGCCCATGAGTCCAAAAAGGATAATCCATCCACCTATTGTTAGATTGATTATAACTCTCTCACTTGCTTCTCTTTGAAAAATCAGTTCATAAAGATTAAACATAATATGTCCACCATCAAGGGCTGGAATTGGTAGAAGATTTAAAACTCCAAGATTGACACTAATAAGTGCTGCAAAAAATAAAACACTCATCCATCCGGCATCTGTAGCATCAGATGTGAGTTTGACAATGCTAATCACACCACCTAACTCCTTAGCTGGTACATCTCCAAGTATGAGTTTTTTTACACCTGTAAATATCATAGTAGAAGCAAAAATAGTTTGTTCAGTCGCATAACTGAGTGTTTGCATAAATCCTAGTTCTAATTTATGAGTTACCCCAGCACTACTAATTCCAATCATTTTTCTTTGTACTTCTTCTCCAAACATATTTTTAGTTGTTTGCAGTTGTGGTGTTAAAACAATTTGTTCTAAAAAACCATTTCGATTGATTGTGATATTTAATGAACCCTGAGCACTAGAGATTGCTTTTGCCATATCTTTCCAAGTAGTAATCTCAATGTTATTAATCTTTGTAACTGTATCATTATCTTTTAGTCCAGCTATAAAGGCAGGAGAGTCTTTACTTACTGTTCCAATAACAGGGGATAAAACATTAGGAGAACCTAGTGCAATAAAAAAATAGAGTACAAAAGCAATGACAAAGTTTGCCGCAGGACCTGCTAAAAGTATAAATATTTTTTGTAAAGGGGTTTTAGTATTATAACTATCGGCATCATAACTTTTTTTACTTGGGTCACTGTCATCTTGCCCTTTCATTTTTACATAACCACCTAAAGGAATAGCAGAGATACTCCATTGTGTGTTAAATTTTACAAATGAAAAAAGTTTTTTACCAAAGCCAATACTAAATACTTCAACATACACACCCATAAAACGAGCAGCTAAGTAGTGACCAAGTTCGTGAAAAAAGATGAGTCCAGAGAGAACTAAAAGAGAGACTAACCAACTCATTAAATATCATCCTTTAGGAGTGCTTTTTTAAATCCCCAAAGATATTCTGCTCCAGAGTAAACTGTTAGGAATGTTGCAAACCATAAAAGCTCACTTCCTAATGGCCAATGCATAAGTAAAAAACCAATTGCAATCATCTGAGCAACTGTTTTCACCTTTCCTGCCATAGAAGCCGCAACATTTATACCCTCACTTACAGCAATTGTTCTAATACCTGTAATAAACAGTTCACGAACTATAATAATATAAATAGCCCAAGCAGAAGCTTCTCCTATCATCATCAGTCCTAAAAATGCTGCTAGAGTAAGCATTTTATCAGCTAATGGGTCTAGGATAGCTCCAAGCATTGTAGATTGATTCCACTCTCTAGCTATAAATCCATCAAAAAAGTCAGTAGCACTGGCTATTACAAAAAGGAGTGAAGCAAAATAGTAGTTCCATGTAATATCAAAACCATTGTTTGTAAAAAGTTCCGGATTTAAAATAATCCAGAACATGAAGGGAGCAAGAAGAATGCGCAATGATGCTAAGGCATTAGGTAAGTTGAGCAATAAAATTCCTTCTTAACTATTATACTTTTAAAGTACTAGACCATACACCGTGTAAGTTACATCCTGCAGTTGCTGTTAATGACTTAACTCCATCAAGTTTTACACTAAAAGAGGCAGCTCCTCGAGAAATTTCAGGCATTAGTTCACTGATACCAACAAGTTTATCATCAGCATGTAGTTTTATAAAATCAATCCAATGTGATTGTGTACTAGGATGGATAATACCACCTTGCCCAACAGTAATTTCAATATTTGTATAACCATTTGCATCTTTTTTAGCAATTGTTATTTGAGGTGTGTGTTTAAGCTCACCTTTTGTCGGATTTTTAGGATCTTTTATACTCATAACATTACGATTTTTTGTATCATCTGGCATACAACTACTTGGACATGCTTCTGCACCTACTGCAACACCAAGTGCCGCGATTGTTGATAATTTTATTGCATCTCTTCTATTCATTTTGTTTTCCTTATTTTAGTTTAGCTTATGCTAAATAACCGTACATACTAGAACGACCAAACTTTTGAGCAAGCATTGGAGCAGTAGCACCTCTTTGATTTGCTATAGTCTTATTAGCACCTTTTTCAACTAAGAGTTTACATAAAGCTGGTTTATCATCCATAATAGCTTCCATTAGTGGAGTCAACACCATCTACTTTATCTATATCTGCACCCTTATTAAGTAGCAATTCAACCATAGCAGTCTCTTCTCTTCTAATTGTAATATGAAGTAGTGTCCAACCATAATGATTTTGGATATTGATATCTTTAAGTTCATTCACAATATCAGAAAAAAGTTTTAAGTCACTTTTATAGACAACTTTTTCGATTACTTCGAATATATCTTTAAACTCTTGGTTATAATCATTTATTTTGTTTTGTGTATCTTGTGATAATGAATCAATTGATTGCATTTTAATCCTTTAAGCATCTTTTTCGTTATTATACTATGTAATCTTTAATCAATGTAAAAATTTTTCGAGTAGGGAAATTGTTTTAAGAAACCTATCTCAAATGAAGAGAATAGGTTATGAGAAATTATTGAAAAGAAGTAGCACCATCAACAACGATAACTTGACCTGTAAGCCATGAAGCACCCTCTGAACATAAAAATGCACAAGCACCAGTTAAATCTGTAGCATCACCCATACGTGAAAGTGGAGAGCGTTTAACAACTTCAGCTTTAACCTCTTCGTAGTTAGGAAAAGCTTTAAGTGCATCAGTATCAATTGGTCCACCACTTACTGCATTTACTCTGATTTTCATCGCACCAAGTTCTGCAGCAGCATATTTAACCATAGTCTCAACAGCTGCTTTGTTTGTTCCGTGACCTGCATAGTTTGGAGTGTACACAAGGTTACCAGTTGAACTCATAGAGATAATAGAACCTCCTCCGGTTTTTTCCATTCGTTTTGCTGCTTCTTGTGCACCAACTACAAATGCTTCTACTGTTGCAGTGTAGATATTACCAAGACCCTTTGGTTTAAGCCTCATAAATGGAGCAAAACCACCAACTACAGCACGACCAGAGATTATTGCATTTGAGATAAAAAAGTCAAGTCGCTCAAAATCTTCATCAAACTCTTTGTAAACATCTTTGTATGTTAATGGTTCTAAGATATTGAGTTTGTAAGCACGAGATTTAATAGCATATTTTGACTCAATATCAGCGACGATTTCATTTGCAGTATCTGCACTTGAAGCATATGTAAATGCAACATTACATCCTTGTGATGCAAACTTATAAACGATTGCTTTACCAATACCACGTGTTCCACCACTTATAAAAAGTGTTTTACCTTTAAAATCTTCCATTATTTATAATCCTTTTATATCGTAATTTTTCATAACTTCTTCAATGCGTTTCATATTATCTATGCTTGGTGCAAGAAGAGGAAGTCTATACTCTAATGTGTCAATTAAACCAGCAATATACATAGCAGCTTTAATCGGAATAGGATTCGATTCACAAAACATGACTGAGTTTAGAGGATATAGTTTGTCATTTATTGCTTTTGCTCCTGCAAAATCACCAGATAAAGCTAGTCTTACTAATTCTGATTTTAAATCAGGCATTAGGTTTGATGTTACAGAAGTGATTCCTGCTCCACCATTTGCAAGTATTGGATAATCAATAGCATCATCACCAGAAAAAACTTTAAGCTCTGGTCTACGAGATAAAAGTTCAACAGTTCTCTCTAAACTTCCAGTTGCTTCTTTAACACCATAGATGTTTTTTATATCATCAAAGAGTCTAATTGTTGTATCTGCTGAAATATCAACACCTGTACGACCAGGAACATTGTAAAGCATAAATGGAAGGTCAGGTACAGCTTCTGCAATTGCTTTGTAGTGTTGGTAAAGTCCCTCTTGTGATGGTTTATTATAATAAGGTGAAACTGAAAAAATAGCATCAACACCAGCATGTTGTGCATGTTTAGCAATCTCTATTGCTTCATGGGTAGCATTACTTCCAGCTCCTGCTAAAACTTTTGTTGATGTGCCTTTACAAACTTCTACAGCTATCTCAATACAGCGTTTATGCTCATCATGTGTAAGAGTAGCACTCTCTCCTGTAGTTCCAACGGGACATACTGCATTCATACCGTTGTTTATTTGACGCTGAATTAAAGCAGCATAAGTCTGCTCATCTAATTTTCCATTTTTAAATGGTGTTATAAGTGCGGTTGAAGAACCAGTTACTAAATTCATTCTTATTAGCCTTTGTAATTAATAATTGTATTATAGCAAAAAAAAAATTTACTCAGCTTTTTTCAAAATTAGAGTAGTTGATTTATCAAAGTTAAAATATTTTTGAGCAACTTCTTGTACTTTTTTAGCAGTTACTTTTTTTACATCTTCTTCGTAACTTAGAAGAGGTTTTAGATCTTCTCGTACTAAATAACTTCCAAAAAGGTTAGCAACAGATGTTGAACTCTCCAAAGAGTGTACAAAATCTGCTTTAGTATTGATTTTTATTTTATCAAGTTCTGCTTTTGTAACTTTAGTAGTTTTCATGAGTTCTATCTCTTTTAGAAGCTCTACTTCAACATCCTCAGCTTTAATATCAGGGTTACAAGTTGCTAAAAAGATAAAAAGACCTGGGTCTTTGTTCTCCATATTGTAAGCATAGATACTATTAACCATCTGTTTTTTGTCTACAAGGTTTTTATAGAGTCGTGAGCTTTTTCCAGAATAAAGTATCTCACTAATTACACTAAGAGTCACTTGATCGGGGTCTTGAAAGTTTGGTATGTGAAAAGTAATAGCTAACATCTCCACTTCACTCTCTTTATGAACAAGCACTCTTTTAGCACCATTTTGTTCTGGTTCTATAGATTGAACTTTTGGTACTGTTACTCTGTTTTTAATCTTACTAAAAGCTGCTTTGACAGTTTTAAAAACTTCTTTTGCCTCAACATCACCTGTCACCATTACAATAGCATTGTTTGGTTGGTAATAAGTAGCATGAAAATTTTTAATATCATCAATTGACCATGTTTGAATATCATTCATAAAACCTATTGGTGTCCAGTGATAAGGGTGGTATACATAGGCATTGTTAAAGAGTGCAAAGTATAAAAATCCCATAGGAGAGTTTTCTGTTCTCCATCGTCGCTCTTCAGCTACAACATCTCGTTCTGGTTGAAATTCTTTATCTTTGAGATTAAGGTTTTGCATAAGTTCAGCATATAAATTCACTGATTTTTTAAGGTTTTGTGTACTTGATTTGATATAATAGTGAGTGTAGTCAAAACTTGTTGAAGCATTATTAACACCACCAATACTTTTCACTTCTTTATCAAATTCACCAGATTTAAGGTTTTTACTTGATTTGAAGTTCATATGCTCAAGCATATGTGCTATTCCAGTTTTACCCATGATTTCATTACGACTTCCTACTTTGTAGAAAATGTCAGTACTAATTACATTTGTTGAGTTTTTAAGTGGGATGACAACTATTTGTAAACCATTTTTGAGAGTTTTTGTTTCATATTCTGGTAGTGATGATGCCATTAGTGTTCCTAAAATTAGTATAAGTGTAAAGAGTGATTTCATTATGTTCTATCGTGTCCTATAGCTTGAGTGATACTAGTGTATCCATCAGCTTCTATAAGCTCAATAAGCTCTTTGTTGATGTTCATAATCATATCAGGACCATGAAAAATAAGACCACTGTAAATTTGAACTAAAGAAGCACCCGCTTTGATACGTTTGTAAGCTTCTTCTGCAGAATCAATTCCGCCAACAGAAATAAGCACTGTTTTTCCATAAAGCTCTTTTGCAATAGCTTCAAAGATTTTAAAACTTTTTTCTTTTAAAACAGCGCCACTAAGCCCTCCAATATTTTTAGGATTTTTTACAAGTGAATAATCAATTGTAGTATTTGTTGCAATGATACCATCAGCACCTTTTTCTACTGCCATTTTAGCCAAAGAAACAGCATCTTCTGGTGTCATGTCTGGAGCAATTTTGAGTAAAATTGCTTTGTCTGTGAGTTGTTTTACTTCTTTGAAAAGTTCAGATATAAACTGCTCATTTTGTAAGTCACGGAGTCCTGGAGTATTTGGAGAAGAGATATTGATAACATAGTAGTCACCTAAACCATTAAAAGCTTTGATTAGGTGTGTATAATCATTAATAGCCTCACTCTCAGATGTAGTTTTATTTTTCCCAATATTTATACCAATAGGAGTAGAGAAGGGAAAGATATTTTTAACTCTTTTAGAGATTTTGTAAGCTCCATCATTGTTAAAACCCATTGCATTTTGAATACTCTCTTCTTCAATGTGACGGAACATTCTTGGTTTTGGATTTCCTGCTTGTGGACGAGGTGTAACAGTACCGATTTCTGTAAAACCAAAGCCTAAAAGTTGCACACCTCGTATCATAGTGGCATTTTTGTCAAAACCAGCACCAAGACCGATAGGATTCAAAAAAGTACGACCGAAAAGTTCTTGAGTTAAAACATCATCAGTAATAAAGTGAGATTTTAAAAACCAGTTAAATGGGATTTGACAGATATTTGGTAGTCTTAGTACAAACTCTGCTAGATAATGAGCAGTTTCTGGTTGCAATTTAAAAAGTAGAGGTTTTATAGCTTTATAATTTATCATTTTATGATGGGACCTATTAGGAAAATTTAACAAATTGTACTAGAATATTGCTAATGATTTGATAAAAAGAGAGGTATATTAGTATGAGTAAAGTTTTAGTACCACTAGCAAAGGGATTTGAAGAGATAGAAGCTGTAAGTATTATTGATATTTTAAGAAGAGCAGAGATTGAAGTTCTTGTGGCATCTCTACATGATAATTTTTTAGTAAAAGGTGCAAATGGTATTGCTATTGAAGCAAATTATCATGTAGAAAATATAAAAGCACAAGATATTGACATGATAGTCCTTCCTGGTGGATGGGATGGTACTTATGCTCTTGCAGATGATGAAAATGTGCAAAATATTTTAAAAGAGATGGATGCAAAGGGTAAAAATATAGGTGCTATTTGTGCAGCTCCATATGCTCTTAATAAAGCTGGTGTTTTAAAAGAAAAATACACTTGTTATCCTTCTGTTGAGGATGAAATAAAAAGAGATGGTTATCAAGGTGATAGTGCGATGGTTGTCGAAGATGCAAACATTATAACTTCACGAGGACCAGCAACGGCGATTTGTTTTGCTCTTAGTATTGTTAAAAAACTTAAAGGGGAAGAAGTCTATAATAGTATAAAAAGCGGAGTCTTGGCAAATTACTGCTAAGAGTTACTTATCCTTTATGAATATAAAGGATAAGTTGAGTGTTAAAATTCTATAGAGACATTAACAGTTTTTGTTTTTTGGGAATCTGGCCATACACCATTTTTATCTTTATTATCAGGATAACGTCTAAAATCACCTGTTTGTGAATTTGCTTGTCCATCACTTATTTTATCAAAAGCAATAGCAACATCTGTTGGCATTCCCGTTATGTATAAACAGTTTCTTGATGTTTTATTAGTATTACTACGTAAATAGTAGAGATAAGCTGTAACATTAGCAGTTGTATATTTTCCTTTGATACTATAAGAACCGCCATTAGAAGCTGCAATATTACTTACCGGTACATCTAAACCAATAGCTGCTAATTTCGTTTGAACAGTTTTAGTTTTTGCTAGATTAACATTATCCATTCGTCCATCTTCAGTTGTTTTACCACCATTATTTTTACCATCACCTAAAACAGCACCGGTTCTATCTTGGTAAGCATTTACCTGAACTTGCCACTGCTTTATCCAAGTGTTATAAATTTTCTTTTGTGAAGCACTATTAATTAAGTCCTTTCCCTTCATAACCCCACCAATAATTAAACCAATAATAATCAAAACAATTGATAACTCTACAAGCGTAAAACCTTTTCTCATCTCAAATCCTTTTACATAAATTACATTATCATATCAAAAAAAAAATTTAAAAACAATAATAATTTAAAAATTATTGAACATTTGCAATTAAATCGTACATAGGACCCATTAAAGCTGTGATAACAAGAGCCATAAAGCCACCCGCAATGGTTAATATGACTGGCTCTACTACTTTTCCAATATTGTCGGCATAATAATCTACTCTATCATAATAGTATTTTGAGATGATTTCTAGTTGTGTTTCAAGTGTTCCAGAACTCTCACCAACACTCATCATCCGTAACATAAAAGGTGTAAACATATCTGTTTTTTTGAATGCTTGAGATAATTGAGAGCCTTTCATAACACTTTGTGTTGCTTCTTCTAAAGCTTCTTTAAAAAGTTCATTACCGAGATTTTTTTTCAGTGTATCTAGAGCTGAAAAGATAGGTACACCGGAGACGATAGCTAAGCGTAGGTATTCAGTAATAAATGCAACATTAAAACTTGAGATAATTTGAGAAATAACAGGAATTTTTAACATAACTTTATCTGTGTAATACCTAACTCTTTGATATTTTTTATGTGCTATTTTGTAGCTTATAATGAGTGCAATAAAAGTTAGAATCATACTGCCAATATATTGTGAGAAAAAATTGGACATAGCAATCACAAAGAGTGTAAGTGGAGGAAGTTTTAAGTTCATTTGTTGGAAAAGTTCTGTCATTTGTGGAAGTACATAAATCATCCAGACTAACATTGCTCCAATAATGGCAAGAAAGGCAAAAGAGGGATAGATAAGTGCTGATTTTGCTTTTTTCTTTAGAGCTGTAGTTTTTTTTAAAAATTCACTCCCTCGTTGCAGAGTTGCTTCAAGTTGACCAGTCTCTTCTCCTATTTTAATAAGGTTTAAAATCATAACTCCGACTACATCTTTATAGAATTCAAATGCTTGTGATAAAGATTGCCCTCTATTGACATCGAATGCTATTTGTAGGAGCATCCTTCTAAATTGTTTATTATCAGTATCGCTTGCTAAATCTCGTAAACCTTGGTAAAGAGGTAAACCCGATTTTATAACCAAATGAAGATTGTCAATAAGTTCTATGATATCTCCAATAGTTATTTTGGAAGTACCTTTTGGAATGATAAAAGATAAAAAGTTGGGTATAGGAACAATACTTGTTGGAATAATTTCTCGTGCGTCGAGTAAGTCTAAAAGTGTATCATAATTGTCAGATTTTACAAATTCACTCTCTTTATGCCCACTGAGTGTAACCAAATTGACAAAAAATATCATTAGCCAATAACCCTTGCTATCTCTTCAAGTGTTGTAATACCATTAAAAACTTTTTCATATCCATCCTCTTTCATAGATTTCATACCATATGTTCTTGCAAGTTGTACAATCTCTTGAGTAGAAGCACCCTTAGTGATAAGTGCTTCTATATCATGGTTAATTTCCAATATTTCTATGATTGCTTCTCTTCCTATATATCCAGTCTGTCTACAGTTGTCACATCCGACTGCCTTATGAATAGTGTAAGAATCTTGCTCTTTAATAAGACTTAAAGAGATTCCCATTTCTATAATTTCCTCTTTTGTTTTGACACTTTTTTCTTTACACACTGGACATAATTTTCGCACAAGTCTTTGTGCCAAGATTGCTAAGAGTCCTGAACCAATGAGATAATTTGGAATATTCATATCGCCTAGTCGTGGGATTGTACCTACTGCATCATTTGTATGGAGAGTTGAAAGTACCAAGTGTCCTGTTATAGAGGCACGAATAGCAAGTTGAGCAGTTTCTTCATCACGAATTTCCCCTACGAGCATTACATCTGGATCTTGTCGCATAAAAGCTCTAATGGCATTGTCAAAGGTATAACCCGCTTTGACATTGAGTTGTGTTTGTCTGATAAAAGAAAATTTGTACTCAATTGGGTCTTCAATCGTCATAACATTCTTTTTTAAAGAATCTACTTTACGAAGTGCCGAGTATAGAGTAGTGGTTTTTCCGCTTCCAGTAGGTCCTACTATAAGTATGATACCATAAGGTTTAGAAAAGTAGTTTTCTATTTTTTTACTATTTTCTTCATTAAGACCAAGATGACTAAGACTAAAGAGTGAGCCATTTTTCCCAAGTAAACGCATAACGATATTCTCACCATGATTAGTTGGTAAGGTAGAAACTCTTAAATCAAAATCTTCATTTAAAAAATCATAACTAAAAGCACCATCTTGAGGTTTTCTTTGCTCAGATATATCTAAATTACTGAGAATTTTTATTCTCGCTGCAATCTGAGTATGAAGTGGTAAAGGCAGTGCATAGTAGTGTTCTAAAACACCATCAACTCTATAAAAAATATGTGTAGCTGTATTTTCTGGGGTAATATGAATATCCGTTGCTTTGTCTTTGATGGCACTATTAAGGATTAATTCAACTAGATGAGGAAGATTGGCTATCTCTTTTTTTTCTAATAACTCTTTAATAATAGCTTGAATTTCAGCTTCAATAGGGTTTTCAAGTTGATAATAGAAAATTTCAGCATAGCGAGCAATTGCACTCTCATCTCCGACTAAAAATTTCACCTCTTTTTTTGATGTTCTTCGTAGGTAATCAAGGGTCATTAAATCATTAACATCTTGAGTAGCAACTTTAAAAACACCATCTTCAATACTTAAAGGTAAAATATTTTTACTAATTGCGACATTTTTAGGAACAAGTTTTAAAGCTTCTTCATTGGGAACAATTTGTTCTAAATCAACGAACTCTAAATTGTTTTGAATTGCAATAGCTTCAGCAATTTCAGCAGATGTGACAAAATCTAAATCTTTTAGAATCTCTCCTAAAAATTTTGGGTTTGCTTTTTGTACATCGAGTGCTACTTGAATTTGATGTTCTGAAATAAATCCTAGATCTTTTAATAGTACACCAAGTGGTTTATTTTGTGCCATTTTATTTACTCCATATAAATAGTA